>Ga0073899_10000544_pt1 | contig 34604 bp, 29 predicted proteins | sample KloWWTmetaKNB5Ph_FD_88975 | JGI IMG/M metagenome (GOLD analysis project Ga0073899, IMG submission 88975) | Active sludge microbial communities from Klosterneuburg, Austria, studying microevolution and ecology of nitrifiers - Klosterneuburg... | ecosystem: Engineered > WWTP > Aerobic digester >... | reverse complement strand
TAAGGGCTGGGGTACCCAAGGACGCTGGGCCGCGTTGCGCCGCTTGCCCAGGTCCTGAACATGGGCTGCGCGCCGCGCCTTGCGCAGCGCCCTTGGCCACCCCAGCGCGGGCATGATGCATAGGTTCACAAGCTCTGAGGCCTCGCGGCAAGGCCGCACAATCGACCGCGCCTGTCGCCCGGCTGCCCGAGCGCCACCCGATGCCAACCCCGCGCCCCATGCGCCCACCCGGAGACCCCGCAGCATGTTTTCTCACATCATGATCGGCACCAACAACCTGGAGAGGGCCAAGACCTTCTACGACGCCGTGTTGCACACGCTGGGGGTGCCCGCCGGCGCCGTGGACCGCCAACGCGTCTTCTGGCGCACGCCCAGCGGTGTGTTCTCGGTGTCGGTGCCGATCGACGGCCAGCCGGCCACGGTGGCCAACGGCGGCACCATCGGCTTTGCCTGCCAGACGACCGCGCAGGCCGATGCCTGGCATGCGGCCGGACTCGCACACGGTGGCAGCACCTGCGAAGACCCGCCGGGCCCGCGCGAAGGCGGTTTCGGCCGGCTCTATCTGGCCTATCTGCGCGACCCCGACGGCAACAAGATCTGCGCGCTGCACCGCATGCCGAAGGCCTGAGCCGGCGGGCGCCGACGGCCAGCCGCGGCCGCCACCGCTCGATGGCTGGTACCGGGCGTCAGCCCGGCGCCGCTTTCAGCAGCTCGATGAAGCGCTGGGTCAGCAGCGACGGCGCCAGCGTGATCGATCGGGCCAGCACGACCTGCATCGCGATGCGCGGGCGCAGTTCCTTGATCACCAGCCGATCCGAAAACGTGCTGGCCACGAAGGGGTTGACGATGCCCACGCCGGCGCCGGCGGCGACCAGCGAGCAGATCGTGATCGACGAGTTGGTCTCGATCACGATGTCGTCGGGCTGGCGGTGCTTGCCCAGTGCCGCGCGCATCGCGATCATGATGTCGTCGGCCTCGTTCAAGACGACCAGCCGGTGCGAATGCAGCCGGTCCAGCGCCACATGGTCGACGCGCGCCAGTTCATGGTCCTTCGGGATGATGCAGACGGCGCTGGCGCGCATCAGCCGCGTCGACACGATGTCGTCATGCTCGATGGCACCGGTGGTCAACACGAAATCCACCAGATCCTGGCGCAGGTATTCCAGCAGCTGCGGTGTGCCCAGGGTCTGCACGTTGATGTGGATGCCCGGGTGCATGCGCAAGAAGCGACTGATGATCTCGGGCAGCAGACCGGCACCCAGCGTGGGCGTGGCGCCGATGCGCAGAACGCCGGTGCCCGACTTGCGCAGGATCTGCACGGCCGACTCGATTTTCTCGAGCCCGGCGAAGTGCTTGCGCACCGACTGGTAAAGCTGCAGGCCTTCGCGCGTCGGGCGCAAGCGGCCATTGAAACGATCGAACAGGTCGAGTCCGGTTGCCGAGCGCAGTTCGCTCAGGCGCCGGCTGACCGAGGGCTGGGTGGTGTTGAGAACCAGCGCGGCGCGCGTCGTGGTGCCGGTCTCCATGACCGCCTTGAACGCCTGGATCTGCTGGAAGTTGAGCGCTCGGGTCATGGTGGCCGGGGTATATCAATCCTGAATCGACGCTGCCAATCAATGAATTATCCCGAATTGGTGGCCGTCCCTAGAATGCTTCTCAGCAACACGGGATCAAGCCCATCCCGTCGACCCATCTCGCGCAGAAGTCGACCGAGGCGGGTGTGACCCTTCAGCAAGACAGGCCCCATCGCGCCATGAGCACCGACCACCGAACCATCGAACGCGTTTGTCCGATCCGCAGGCTTGGCCACGGGGATCGGCACCATTTTTTCGGCTACTACGACAAGACGGTCTGGGACCGCAGCGACCGTCGCATCCTGGCCAACCGGGTGGCGATGATGAATGCCGATCTGACGCCCGAACTGGTGGCCGAGGTGGGCTACTTCGACAGCACCGTCGGCGGCAGCTTTCAATCTTGCGGCACCACGACAGCCTGGAACTGGCAGATGGGGTGCCAGCTGCAATGGCTGGGTGGCGGCGATGATCCGCAATTCATCTACAACATTCGCCGTGACAGCCACGCCGGGCCCTACCCGGGTTTTGGTTCGGCCGTCTTCAACCTGCGCAGCGGCCACACGCGTGAGCTGGACACACCGATCTACGTGGCCGCGCCCGACGGCAGCTTTGCGCTGACGGTCGACTACAGCCGCTTGTTCATCACGCACGAAACCATCGGCTACAGCGAGCGTGGCGGCAAGCGCTGCGACATGCCGCCCTGTCCAACGGATGACGGCATCCGCCATGTCGACCTGGCCAGCGGTGCCAGCCGGTTGCTGATCAGCTACGACGGGTTGAAGAACTTCCATCACCGCCCGTCGATGGACAAGGCCATCCACTGGGTCAGCCACATCGAGATCAATCCGGCGTCCAGCCGCATCGTCTTCCTGCACCGCTGGACCGAACGCATTGAGGACGAAACCTGCTTTCTGCACCGGCTGATCACGATGGACCCGGACGGTGGCCGCATGCGTCTGCTTGAATGCTCAGACCATCCCTTGCCACAGCTGGCGGACGATTTCGATCCTGCAGCCGTGGGCACCTACGATTACGAAAAATCCGAGTACCAGATCTCGCACCCGCTGTGGCGCGATGACCGCACGATCATCGTCTGGGGGCCGCATCAGGGCCGCATCCACTACCACCTGTACACGGACGACGACAACGCTCCAGTACAGGTCATCGGCGCCGGCGTGCTGACCGAAAACGGCCACATGTCGTTTTCGCCGGTGAACACGCGCTGGTTGCTCACCGACACCTACCCCGACCCCACCAGCAACGAGCGCAGCTTGCTCATCTACGACGTCGAACAGAACCTGCGCTACGACATCGGGCGCTTTTACGCCGACCCCGGGCTGCGCAAGGAAAACCGCTGCGACCTGCACCCGCGATGGCGCCACGACGGCACGCAGGTGTGCATCGATTCCGTGCACGAACACGAACGTCAGATGTACGTCATCGACGTCACTTCCGTGGTGGGCCGGGGCTGATCGCCCGGCCGCCACATCACCGCAACAGGAGCCGACATGAGCCTATCAACTTCCATCCGCTGCAAGCGCGCTGGCCACGCACTGGGTCACTCCGTACTCGCCGCGGCGCTGCTGGGCGGCATAGCGGCCGCCCAGGCTGCCGGCCCCGCGCTGGACGGCACGCTGAAGAAGATCAAGGACTCGGGTGTCGTGGTGGTGGGTTTTCGCGAGGCGTCGATTCCGTTTTCGTACTACAACGACGACAAGCAGCCGATCGGTTATTCGGCCGATATCACACGGCTGGTGCTCGACCAGATCAAGAACAAGCTTGAGCTGCCCGGCCTGCAGGTGCGGCAACTGCCGATCACCTCGCAGAACCGGATCTCGTTGCTGCAGAACGGCACCATCGACTTCGAGTGCAACACGACCACGCACAACGAGTCGCGTGAAAAGCAGGTCGATTTCTCGAACAGCTTCTTCATCGTGGGTACGCGGCTGCTGGCCAAGAAGGATTCGGGCATCAAGGACTTCGACGACCTGAAAGGCAACACGGTGGTTGTCGGCGCCGGCACCACGTCGGAGATCCTGCTGCGCAAGATGAATGCCGAAAAGAATATGGGCATGAACGTCATCAGCGCCAAGGACCACAGCGAGTCGTTCCTGACGCTGTCCACCGGACGCGCCAAGGCGATGATGATGGACGATGCCTTGCTGGCCGGCGAACGCGCCAAGACGCGTGACCCCAAGGACTACGTGATCACCGGCACGCCGCAATCCTTCGAGGTCTATGGCTGCATGCTGCGCAAGGGCGACAGCCAGATGAAGACCCTGCTCGACGAGGTCATCGCGAAAGCCAAGACATCCGGTGCGGCTGCAAAGATCTACGACACCTGGTTCATGAAGCCGATCCCGCCCAAGCAGCTGAATCTCGACTTCCCGATGTCCGACACGATGAAGGCCTTGTTCGCCAAGCCGAACGACAGGGTCACGCCCTGATCGAAGTCGGCGGCCCGGCGCACGGCCGCCCGACCTGTGAAGCAACGCGTCGGTTCCAGCATCCATCATGAGCTACAAGTGGAACTGGGGTGTGCTGCTCGATCCGGTCGTCACCGGCGAGAACGCGACCTACCTCGAGTGGATCGTCCACGGGTTCTTCATCACGCTGGGCTTGACCTTGTGCGCCTGGACGCTGGCGCTGGTGGTGGGCACCGTGTTCGGCGTGATGCGCACCTGGCCGAATCGTTTCGGCCAGGCCATCGGTACCGCGTACGTGTCGATCTTCCGCAACGTGCCGCTGATCGTGCAGTTCTTCGTCTGGTACTTCGTCGTGCCCGAGATCCTGCCCGCCGCCATTGGTGACTGGATCAAGGGCGTCAAACCTAACGTGCAGTTCTTTGTCGTGTCGGTGCTGGCACTGGGCATGTACACCGGCTCGCGCATCTGCGAGCAGTTGCGCGCCGGCATCCAGGCACTGCCGCGCGGTCAAAGACAGGCGGGACTTGCGATGGGTTTCAGCACGGCGCAAACCTACGGCCATGTCATGTTGCCGCAGGTCTTCAGGCACATCATGCCGCCGCTCACGTCCGAGTTTTTGATCATCTCCAAGAACTCGGCCATCGCGTCGACCATCGGCCTGCTCGAACTCAGCCGCCAGGCGCAGCAGCTCGTCGACTTCACGGCCCAGCCTTATGAATCGTTCATCGTCGTCACGCTGGCGTATGTGTTGCTGAACTTCCTGATCCTTCGCTTCATGGCCTGGATCAACAACCGCATCAGCCTGCCCGGCCTGATGGGGCATTGACATGTTCGACTTCGACTGGCAGGCCCTGATCGCATCGCGCCATATCCTGGCCGCCGGTGCCTGGATCACCTTGCAGGTGACCCTGGTGGCGATCGCCTGCGGCGTTGTCTGGGGCACCGTGCTTGCGCTGTGCGCGGTCTCGGCCATCAAACCCCTGGCGCTGTTCGCCAAGGCCTACGTCGCGCTGTTCAGGTCGATCCCGCTGGTCATGCTGTTGCTGTGGTTCTTCCTCATCGTGCCGCAGCTGCTGAAGGCCGTGTTCGACCTCTCGCCCACGGTCGACATCCGACTGGTCTCGGCCATGGTGGCTTTCTCGATGCTGGAGGCCGCGTTCTTTTCGGAAATCATCCGCGCCGGCATCCTGGGCTTGTCGCGGGGGCAGTTTCTTGCCGCACGGTCGCTCGGCATGACAACGGTCCAGATGATGCGCTACATCATCCTGCCGCAGGCCTTCAAGGCCATGTTGCCGATCCTGCTGACGCAGTGCATCGTGATCTTCCAGGACACCTCGCTGGTCTACGTGATTGCGCTCGGCGACTTCTTCCGCAACGCGGTCAGCCTGGGCGAGCGCGACGGCACCCTGGTGCAGATGCTGCTGTTCGCCGGCCTGGTCTACTGGCTGATCTGCTCGACCCTGAGTGCCAGCGTCAAACTGGTCCAGCAACGGATGCAACATGATTGAACTGAAGAACGTGTCCAAGTGGTACGGCAAGTTCCAGGCTCTGCGCGACTGCAGCGTGTCGGTGGCGCAAGGTGAAGTCGTGGTCTTCTGCGGCCCGTCGGGGTCGGGCAAGTCCACCCTGATCAAGCTGATCAACGGACTCGAGGACTTCCAGTCGGGCGACATCCTGTTCAAGTCGAAGTCGATCCGGGGCGGCGAGATGAAGATGTCCGAACTGCGCACCCGTGTCGGCATGGTGTTCCAGAGTTTCGAGCTGTTCCCGCACCTGTCGGTCCTGCGCAACCTGACGATCGCGCAGGAAAAGGTGCTGGGCCGCCCTGCGGCCGAGGCTACAACCAAGGCCCTGGCCCTGCTTGAGCGGGTCGGGCTGACGTCGCAGGCCGAAAAGTACCCCGCGCAGTTGTCAGGCGGGCAGCAGCAACGGGTGGCGATCGCACGATCGCTGTCGATGGACCCCGAGGTGATGCTGTTCGACGAGCCGACCTCGGCGCTTGATCCCGAGATGATCAATGAGGTCTTGTCGGTGATGGTCGAACTGGCGCAGGAAGGCATGACCATGCTGTGCGTGACGCACGAGATGGGTTTTGCCAGGAAGGTTGCCGACAAGGTCGTCTTCATGGACGCTGGGTCCATCGTCGAGATCGGCGCGACGCAGGCCTTCTTCGACGCACCGGCAACCGAGCGGGCGCGCGACTTCCTGCAGAAGATCCTGCACTGAAGCGGGCCCGCGGTGGCCGGTCGGCGCCGGCCCGCGAGCGCGGATCACCGGCCTGCCGCAAGGGCATACTTCGAACAGCTTCGCGCCGCCAACCGACCCGACATGCCTACAGCGCCGGACCCGGCACCGCCGCCCACCCCGGACATCGATCTGCACGATGTCCTGCTCGCGCTGCCGACGGCTGCCGTGGTGCTCGGGCCCGACGGTGGCGTGCGCTGGTGCAATGCTGCTGCTGCCACGCTGCTGGGCGCATCGTGCACGGCACCTGGCGCCTTTCTTGCGGCGGCCTTCGAGGGCGAGGCTGCGCTGACCGATGGCGCGCTGCGGCGGGCCCGGGCGTCAGCGCGCTGGGTGACGTTGCGCATGGCTGCGATGCGTGACGGGGCGCAGATGCTGAACCTCGAAGCTGCCGACGAGCCGGTGCAGCTGCGCGCCGAGTCGCAGCGCCAGCAGGCCCTGCTGGACCTGGCCCAGGGCTTTGGCCGCCTGGGCACCTGGCACCGAGATCCGGTCACCCTGAAGGGTCACTGGGATCGCCATATGTTCCGCTTCTGGGGTCTGCCGCCCAGCAGCGCCACGCCCGATTTCGCGCAGGCGATCGAGGCGATCGACGCCGCTGATCGCGAGGGTGTCGACCGCACCTTCAGAACGTCGCTGCGCACTCCGGGGTCGTATGCGCACCGCTACCGCGTGCGGCGGCCCGACGGCAGCGTGCGCCACCTGCAGTCGCAGTGGGTGGTGGGATCGGTCCAGCCCGACGGTTCGCCGGCCGAGGTGCTGGGCGTGGTGGTCGACGACACCGAGGTCTGGCTGCAGGCCCGCGCACGCAGCGAGATCGAGTCGCAGCTGGCACTGGCCGAGGACATGGCCGGCGTGGTGCGTTGGGTGCGCGATCTGCGAACCCAGCGCATGCTCTACAACGCGCGTGGCAGCGACATGATGGGTGTCGATCTCAAGTCCGACGGCATGTCGGCGGACGATTTCCGCACCATGGTGCACCCGGATGACGTGGCGGCCCTCGAGGTCGCCGCCGAGCACACGATCCGCACCGGTGAACCGACCGACGTGGAGGCGCGCTACCGGCGCCAGGACGGCAGCTGGCGACATGTGCTGTCCAGGCGCTCGCTGCTGCGCGACGAAGACGGCGCACCGCTGGCATTGATCGGCATCGCGATCGACCTGACGGCGCGCCACCAGACCGAGCAGGCGCTGCACCGCGTCACCGAGCGCGCAGCGCTGGCCGCACGTGGCGCCGGCCTGGGCACCTGGGAGGTCGACCTGCAAAGCGGCGAGACCTTCTGGGACGAACAGATGTGGCACTTGCGCGGGCGGGAACCGCAGTCGCAGGTGCCCGATCCCGACGACAAGTTGGCCATGGTCCACCCCGACGACCGCGCGGAAATGGCCCAGGCCGCCAGCGCCGCCGGCATCGCGACCCTGGGCGACGAGATGCGCAACCGCCAGTTCAGGGTGATCTGGCCCGACGGCAGCGTGCGCTGGCTGGCAACACGATCGCAGCCGATCAAGGACCCGAGCGGCCGGGTGCTGCGGCGCATCGGCGTCAATTGGGACATCACGGATGCGCGCCGTGGCGACGACGAACGGATGGCCCGCGAGCGCGCCCAGAGTGCCAGTCAGGCCAAGAGCGAATTCCTGTCGCGCATGAGCCACGAGCTGCGCACGCCGCTGAACGCGGTGCTGGGTTTCACGCAGCTGCTGCTGCAGCGGCATGCCGCACCCGACGACCCCGACCATGGCCAGCTGACGACGCTTCTAGGCGCTGGCCGGCACCTGCTGGCCCTGGTCGACGACGTGCTTGACCTGACCAGCCTGGAAGACGGCCGCATGCGCCTGGCGCGGGAGCCCGTGGACTTGCAGGCGCTGGTGCAGGATGGCCTGGCCTTCGTCGAGCCGCTGCGCGTGACGCACCAGGTGCGGCCCATCGACGTTGACGTGGACGGCGCGGTGCCGCTGGCCGACCCGACGCGGTTGCGCCAGGTGTTGCTCAACGTGCTGACCAACGCCATCAAGTACAACCGCCCGGGGGGTCGCGTCGAGCTGCGTGCACGCAGCCGCGCCGGCAGGGTGCTGGTGCAGGTGACGGACACCGGCCGCGGCCTGGGCCAGGACCAGTTGGCCCACCTCTTCGAACCCTTCAACCGGCTGGGTGTCGAGGCCGGCACCGTCGAGGGCACGGGCATCGGCCTGGCGATCAGCAAGGCGCTGATCGAGCGCATGGGTGGCAGCCTGTCGGTGAGCAGCCAACCGGGCCTGGGCACGGCGTTTTCGATCAACCTGCCGGCGTCCGAGCAGCCGGTCGCTGTGGCCACAGTCGATGCAACACCGGCGCGCCCCGCACTCGACGCAGCCCGGGGCGCGGCGGTGCGCGGCAGCGTGCTCTACATCGAGGACAACCCGGTCAACATGATGCTGATGGTGCAGACCCTGGCCCGTCTGCCCGAGGTGACGCTGCACCAGGCCGTCGACGGTGCGGCCGGGCTTGCGCGGGCGCGCGAGCATCGGCCCGACCTGGTGCTGCTGGACATGCAGTTGCCCGATTTCGACGGCCATGAGGTGTACCGCCGCCTGCAGGCCGACCCGACCACGGCCGGCCTGCGCTGCATCGCGGTCTCGGCCGATGCGATGCCGCAGGGCATCGCGCGTGCACGCCAGGCGGGGTTCGTCGACTACTGGACCAAGCCGCTGGACCTGCAGGCGGTGCTGGGCGCGGTCGAGCAGTTGCTGCAGCGTTGAGGCGAGAGCAGCCGACGCAGCGGGCCGATTTGCAGGCGCGTTGCCGCGTTGTTCTGGCCACTGCCGCGTGGTCGCGGGGCCAAGATGTCCGGTGCCTTCGATGGTCGGGGGTGCGGGGGATCCAAGTGACGTTGCGCAGCCTGTCCTCGTTCGTCGGCCCTGTGCTGGCCGGCATCGTGCTGGGCCTGCCCTTGCCCGGATCGGCTGCGGGTTGCCAGGACGTGGCCTTCGTCGATGTCATTGCCGAATCGGCCTGGGTCAATCTGGACCTGGTACCGGCGCAGGGCACGGCCGGCGTACGGGATGCGTTGCGACAGGCACAGAGCCAGTATGCCGGGCGCCCGGTTCGCATCCGGCTGGCGCCGGGGCACTACACCGACAACCTGGGCAGCGAGATCTTTGCGCAGGCCTTGTGGCGCAGCGACGCGGCACCGCTGTGGCTGACCGCCACCGACCCGCGGCCGAACGCCACCGTGCTGGGCCAGGGCCTGAACCTGCTGGCGGTGTCCTACGTGGCGATCGACGGCCTGACCATCGGGCCGGCCCAGGTTGGCGCCTGGGACGGCCGGCGCCATGCTGCGCCGGGCCCGCTGCAGGCGGCGGCCGGCATCCATGTGGCCGGTGCGGCATTGGACGGCGCCCGTGCCGGCGCGTCGGGCCAGAACCTGAACCTGCAGGTCTACGGCCGCTTTCTGCCGTCGCACCATGTGCTGATGCGGCGCGTCACGGTGCAGAACCTGTTCGGGGACGATGAACGTGACGCCGAGACCGCTGAAGGCCACGACATGGACGGCATGAAGTTCAACCAGGTGCAGGACCTGTGGGTGCTGGACAGCCGTGTCGACCGCACGTCGCGCCACGGCATCGACAACGTGGGCGTGCACCGCGCCGCGTTCTGCCGCAACCTGGTGGCGCGCAACGGCGGCGGCATGGGCATCGAGGCCAAGGGCGGATCGGTCGACGTGCTGTACGACAGCAACAGCTTCTACCGCGTGCGCCGGGTCGAGCTGGGCGGCGAAGAGACCGACGCGGTGTACTACTTTTCGCTCGACGGCCGCTGGGACTACGAGGCCCTTCGCACGGTGGCGCGCAACAACCTGATCGTCGACGCGCGTGAGGCGGCACTCGACTTCTCGGGCTGCAGCGATTGCAGCGCGGTCGGCAACACCATCCTCTTTTCGGCCGCGTACCGGCCCGCGGGCACGGCGATCGAGCCGCTGGGCGGCGATGCCGTGCGCGCCCACGACAGCCGCGTGCTGGGCGCCGATGACGGCGCCGGCAACGACTGTCAAACCTGGGACACGGGGCAGGCCGATCACGTCACGGTCGACCCCTGCTGGGGCGTGGGGTCGCGCGCGCCGGCACCGGTGAACCGCGTGCTGCGCAACCAGCGCCTGCTGCTCGCCAACAACGTGTTCATGAGCGAACGCCCGCTGTTCGGGCAGGGCGGCGGCGCGGTCGTGCCCTGCCCGCTGAACGCCAGCGGTGCGCTGCCCGAGATCAGCTGGACCGGCAACTACTGGTGGAACGGTGGCGCCGCGCTGCCGGCTGCGGGCTGCAGCGTGCTGGCCGAAGGCAGCAGTTCGCGGTTGCCCTTGGCCGGTGCGGTGTCGGCGCCGCTGCGCGGTGGTGCGATCGATGCCAGCACGTTGGACAGGCTGGCCGGCAGCCTGCTGCAGGTGTCGCGCCCGCTGTCCGACGGGTCGCTGCTGCGCCATGCAGTGAGCGCGGCGACCATGGCCAGCCACGACCATCAGGGGGCACCACGCGGCAGCGCGTCGGGTGGGATTGCTGCTGGGTTCGTGGGCGCGCTCGCCGGTCCCGGTCAGGACGCCGACCGCGTGTTCAACTGGGCCCAGCGTCTGTACCCGACGTTGTTGCCCGCCGCCGCCATCAGTCAAACCCTGGGCGACTACTACGCGCGCCACTACCCGCAGACGCAGACTTACCTGGGCGCCTGGAACGGCCACCTGTATGCGCTGGGTCCGTCCTTCGGGTTCGCCGTCGTCGACCTGGGACCGTTGGCAGACTGGATGGCGCTGGCGGCTGCTGCCGGGTATTGAGATCCTGCCTCCGGATCAGCGCGCGAACTGGTAGTCGATCGATTCGACACGGCCACGCCGGTTCGGCCCGCGCCGCCGCGCTGCGAATCGACCAGCCCTTGTTTGGCGACAGGCATGCGCAAGATCACGCCGATATTGCGGTCGTCGCGCTGCCTTGGCGGCTGTCGGATGTCACCTCTTGCACTGCGCGGCGTTCTCGATCTGCCGCAGCAGATCGCCCATCACCACGGGCTTCACTAGAAAGGCGGCGCACCCGGCCGCCATCAGACGCTCGCGCCTGAAGTCATCGGGGAAGGCGGTGATGGCCACGATCGGCAACTCGCGGGTCCTTGGGTCACCTTTGACCCGACGCACGAAATCCAGGCCGTCCATGCCTGGCAGGTTCAGGTCCAGCAGGATGACGTCAGGGTGGTCGCGTTCGAGGTTTTCGATGGCCTGTTCGGCCGTGCAGTTGTCGAGCGCGACATGGCCGCTCAGGCGGATGCGGTCACCGGCCAGCTTGAGGTCGATGCGGTGGTCTTCGACGACCATCACGTTCAAGCGCTGCTGCTCCTTGTGTTTGCCGTCGGCGAGGTACATGGCCACCTGCCGCGGCAGCTGCCGCGTGTCGATCGGTTTGGTGATGTAGCCGTCGCAGCCGGCGTCCAGCGCCTTCTGCTCGTCGCCCTTCATGGCAAATGCAGTCAGCGCCACGATGACCACACCCGCCATCCGTGGCTCGCTGCGCAACTGCCGGGTCAAGGTCAGACCATCCATGCCGGGCAGCGAGATGTCCATCAAGATGAGGTCGGGCAACCCGGCGCCGGCCAGGCATTGCAGCACCTCCTCGGCGTCGTCGCAGGTCGATATCTCGTAGCCCTCGATTTCCAGCAACTCGCTCGCCAACTTGCGATTCAAGGCGTTGTCGTCGACGATCAGGATGCGTGAGTTCATCGAGGTACCTTGGATTCAGGCGGACCTGCTGGGCAGTGCACGAGGCAGCCAGACCGAGAAGACGCTGCCTTTGCCGGGTTCGCTTTGAACCGTGATCCGGCCACCCTGCAGTTCGACCAGTTTGCGTGTCAGCGCCAGCCCCAGGCCAGTGCCGTCGTGGCGGCGCGAGGCGCCACTGTCGAGCTGCACAAAGGCGCCGAACAAGCGGGCCTGGTCGGCCGCCGTGATGCCGATGCCGGTGTCGATCACCCTGATCCGCACACCGGCCTCGCCGTCGAGTTCGAGTTCCAGCGTGACTTGGCCGTTGTCCTCGGTGAACTTGATGGCGTTCGACAGCAGGTTGAACAGGATCTGCTTGACCTTCTGCGCGTCCAGCGTCACCGGCGGCATTGCGGCAGGAACGTCGGTGCCGACCAGGATGTGCTTCTTGCGGGCGATCGGCGCGACCACGGCGCACACGGAGGCGATCGTCGCCAGCATGTCGAAGGTTTCCGCATAGGCCTCCATCTTTCCCGCCTCGACCTTGGACAGATCGAGCACGTCGTTGATCAGCTGCAGCAGGTGGCGCCCACACTGATGAATGTCGGTGATGTATTCGATCTGCTTCTGGTTCAGCGGGCCTATGCGTTGATCGACCAGCAGCTCGGAAAATCCGAGGATGCCGTTCAGGGGCGTGCGCAGTTCATGCGACATGCTGGCCAGGAACTCGCTCTTGAGCCGATTGGCCTCTTCCAGTTTGTGCTCGATGCGCTTGCGGTCGCTGGCGTCGCGGATCGCGCTGGCCACCAACAGGCCATCCTCGGTCTCGATCGGGCTCAGGCTGATTTCCACCGGGAACTCGCTGCCGTCGCGGCGCAGTCCCTGAAGTTCGAGCCCGGCTCCCATCCGGCGCATCTTCGGTCGATCGAAGAAGCCGTTCCGACTCTTGAAATGGTCACCGCGGTAGCGCGGCGGCACCAGGGTCTCGATCGGCTGGCCCAGCAACTCGTCGCGCGCCCAGCCGAACAGACGCACCGCCTGCGAGTTCACCAGCACGATCAGACCCTGACCGTCGACGATCACCATCGCGTCGGGTGCCGATTCGAGCAGGCCGCGAAACTTTCGATCGGCCTTGTTGCGCGCCTCTTCGCGGTCGGTGATGTCGCGAAGCGCGCACATCACCAGCAGGCCTTCCTCGGTCTGCAGCGGGCTCAAACTGATCTCGACCGGGAACTCGCGGCCGTCACTGCGTTGCCCGTGCAGTTCGAGCCCAGCCCCCATCGACCGCTTGCGGGGAAGATCGAAGTAGCGACCGCGATGGCCCAGATGTGCCCTGCGATAGCGTTCGGGCATCAGCAGCTCGACCGGCTGTCCGATCAGTGTTTCATGTGCGTGGCCAAAGAGATGCAGGGCCTGGGCGTTGGCCAGCACGATCAGCCCGGTGATATTGACGATCAAGATCGCATCGGGTGTGTCTTCCAGCAGATCACGGTACCTGGCCTCGACGAGCTGGGTGTGTCGGATGAGCTTGAGGCGGGTCACGTCCTTCGTGGTGACGACGAAGCACTGTGGCTTGCCATCGGCATCGGTCACCGCCTTGGCCGAACCGCTGACGTACAGGCTGCTGCCATCCTTGCGGTGGCGCACCGCCTCGTCGACAGACTGGCCATCGCGCTCAGCGTCGCTCAGCAGGGTTTGAAACTGACCGACCCGATCGGGCGCCACGACGAGATCGGTGAAGGACTCGCCGATCGCCTCGTCGGCGCTGTAGCCGAATATGCTTTCGGCGGCGCGGTTCCAGTGGAGGACCGTGCCTTGCGGGGTAAGCACCGTCACTGCGTCCGGGTTGTGCCCGAGCACTGTGGCATCAAGCGACAGGTTCATCGTGACACACCTACCAGGGAAGTGAAGGTTGCAAGCATCGACGTGAAACCGCCGGCCAGGCACATCCGCTCGGCCGACGGCCTTGGCGAGATATCGTAAACCGGGTTTCACCGTAAGCGCCGAGAGCCGATCGCCGTGCCACACGCTTGCCCGCAAGCGGCACGTGATGGGTCGCGTCGATAGATCTTGGGCTGGTCTAGACTCGGCCGCATCAATCACGATGGAGGTGTGCCGTGCGACTCTGGTTGGCAACGCTGCTGCTGGGCGTCTCGTCCCTGGCCTGGGCGCAGGACAAGTTCCCGCAACGAAATGTTGAAGTCATCCTGCCGTATGCCGCGGGCGGTGGGGTCGATGCCATGGGCCGCGCCTTTGCGCGCGAAGCAGCACGCATCACCGGGCAGAGCTGGGTGGTGGTGAATCGCGATGGCGGCGCCGGTGTGATCGGCTTCTCGGCGTTGACCCGGGCCCCCGCTGACGGCCATACGCTGGTGTTCTCGCCGGCATCGCCGCTGACCAACGCACCTTTTCTGACCAAGACCATGCCGTTTCGCAACGACCAGGTCGAACCGGTGTGCCAGGTGTTCGAGAACGTGTTCTCGATTGCGGTTCGTCCCGATTCGCCGATCCAGTCGATGCAGGACCTGGTGGCACGTGCCAAGGCCGCGCCGGGCAAGCTGTCGTACGGTCATGCCGGTCCAGGGTCGGTGCCGCACATGGGCGTGGCGGCGGTGGCCAAGGCGCTGGGCCTGCAGCTTAACGGCATCCCCTACCGCGGCGACGGCGCCATGCTGCCGCAGCTGATGGGCGGTCAGCTTGATTTCGGCGCACCCGCACTGTCGTCGATCGGCGGCAAGGGCCTGCGCGTGCTGGCGGTGCTGGCCGACAAGCGTCACCCGGCGGCGCCCGACGTGCCGTCGCTGACCGAGCTGGGCTATCCGGCGGTCACGCCGGGCCTGAACGGCGTGTACGCGCCGGCCGGCACGCCGCGCGCCACCCTCGATCAGTTGCAGACCCTGTGTCAGCAGGTGCTGGCGTCCGACGGCTTCAAGCAGGCTGCGAAGACGCTGCAGCAGACACCGGTGTTCCTGAACGCGGCGCAGTTCAAGGCGCGCATCGACAGCACCTACCGCACGCATGCCGAGCTGGTGCCCGACCTCGGTTTGGAGAAAAACTGAGATGGTGCTGCCCCCCATCCGCCGCGTGCTGACCGGGGACGATGCCGGCGGCCGCTCGTCCATCGTCGAGGATGGTCCTTCACCCGCGGTGCGGCTGGTGCCCGAGCGGCCCGGTTACCGCGTCACCAACCTGTGGTGCACGGCGGCCGCACCGGCGCCGGTGGCCGCTGCCGACCGCATTGCCGAGCACCGCGGCGTGCTGCCGCCGGCCGGCGGCACGGTGCTGCGCATCATCGACTTTCCGCCCGAACCGCAAGACCCGGCAGAGCTGCAGCGCCAGCTGCAGGCCACCTTCGGCAGCATGTTCAGCGACGCCAGCCACGCACCGCAACCGGGCCAGCACCCGGGCATGCACCGCACCGCGACGGTGGACTACGCGCTGATGCTGGCGGGTGAACTGGTGGCCATCATGGACGACGGCGAGACCGTGCTGCGCGCCGGCGACGTGCTGGTGCAGCGTGGCACCCACCATGCCTGGGCCAACCGTTCAGGTCAGCCGGCACGCGTCGCTTTCGTATTGATCGACGGCAGCCCGCAGGAAACCGGCTGAGCGCTGGGTCGCGGTGGGCCCGGAGATGGAATCGGTCAAGCGCTGAGTTCAGGCTCCAGGGCGCGGCCTTCGCCGGCCTCTTCGACGGTGCGACCGTCGCGGATGTGATAGATCCGCTTGAAGGTCGGGATGATCTTCTCGTCGTGCGTGACGACGATGATCGCGGTGTCGTATTGCCGGGCCATCTGGTTGAGGATGCGCACCACGGCCAGCGCGCGTTCGCTGTCCAGCGGCGCCGTCGGTTCGTCGGCCAGGATCACCGGCGGGCGATTGGCCAGCGCGCGTGCGATCGACACCCGCTGCTGCTCGCCGCCCGACAGTGCCGATGGCTGGGCTTGCGCGCGGTGCGCCACGTCCAGCGCCTGCAGCAGTTCGAGGGCGCGCGCGCGTGCTTCGCGATTCGGGCTACCGGCCAGCATCGGCAGCAGGGCGACGTTGTCGGTGACGTCGAGAAAAGGGATCAGGTGCGGCGCCTGGAAGACGAAGCCGATGCGGTCGCGGCGCAGCGCGCGCAGGTCCTTGATCTGCCAGCCGTCGTCGTAGATGGTCTGGCCGCCCAGCACCATGCGCCCGGCGGTAGGCTCGATCACCGCGCCCAGGCACTTCAGCAAGGTGCTCTTGCCCGAGCCCGAAGGCCCGATCAGGCCGACCACCTCGCCGGGCGCGACGACCATGTTGACGTCCTTCAGCGCGTCGACCGCGGTGTCGCCGCTGCCGTAGCGCTTGCGCAGATTCTCGATGCGGATGCCGGGTTCGGTCATGGCTTCAGAGGGCTTCAGCCGCCGATGGCTTCGGCCGGATCGACCTTCAGCGCGACGCGGATCGCCAGCGTGCTGGCCAGTGCGCAGATCAGCATCACGGCCAGCAGGCCGCTCAGGGCGTCACCCGATTCCAGCAGCACGTACTTGGGGAACACCGGCGCCCAGACGGTGGCCACCACCTTGCCGACGATGAAGCCGATCAAGCCCAGCCCCAGCGCCTGCTGCAGGATCATGCCGGCGATGGTGGTGTTGCGCGTGCCGATCAGCTTGAGCACCGCGATCTCGCGGATCTTGCCCAACGTCATGGTGTAGATGATGAAGGCCACGATGGCCGCACTGACAAAGGCCAGGATGACGAGGAACATCGCGATCTGGCGCGCCGCGGTGGCGATCAGCTTGGCGACCAGGATCTCTTCCATCTGTACCCTGGTGTAGGCCTCCAGGTGCTTCCAGCGCCGGATCGGTGCCGCCACCTCGTCGGCCCGATACCCGGGCTGCACCTGCACCAGCACGGCGTTGACGTTGTGGTTGCTGGACTGCGCGGCCAGCACCGCGTCCAGCAGGCCCGGCACGCCGGGGCGGTTCAGCGCCGGGTTGGCGGCGGTGCGGGCGCGCTCGTTGAGGATGGCGTCGTTGTCCTTCAGGAACTGCGCCTGCTGCGCATCGGGCAGCGGGATGAAGACCATCGGGTCCCCGCCCGACGACACCATGCGTCGTGTCATGCCGACCACCGTGTAGTCGTGGCGCCGGATGCGGATCTGCTGGCCCAGCTTGAAGCCGGTGCGCTCGTCCACCACGGCCTCGTAGTGGCTGCGCGTGATGTGCCGGCCGGCCAGCAGGTGCCCGGGCTCGCCGGGCTGGCCCGACTCGAAGCCGACGACCATCGCCCGCACCTCGTGTGCGCCCTGCGTCACCTGCATCGTCAGGTAGGTGACGTTGGCCGCACGTGCCACGCCGGGCAGGCCAAGCACGCTGCGCACCACGTCGTCGCGCAGGCTCGACGCCTCGGCATAGGGGCCCTGCGTTTCCTGCTGCACCACCCAGAGGTCGGCGCCGCTGTTGACGAGCAAAGCTCGTGCATCGTCGACCATGCCCCGGTAGACGCCGGCCATGGTCAAGGTCACGCCGATCAGCAGACCCAGGCCGATCGCGGTGAGCACGAACTTGCCCCAGCCATGCAGGATGTCGCGGCCCGCCAGACTGATCATGGCGTGTTGGCCGCCAGTGCGGGCACCACCTTGACGCGCATGGCGGCGTTCAGCGCGCGTTCGCTGTGCACCACCACCGCATCGCCGCTGCGCAGGCCTTCGAGCACCTGCACCTGGCCATCCAGGCTGGCCTGCCCGATGCGAACGGGCACGAAGCTCGGGCTGCCGTCGACGAGCCGCCACACGCCCAGTCGATCGCCCAGGCGTTGCAGGCTGGCGTTGGGCAGCACGATCGCGGGCGAGGTCTGGGCCAGTTGCAGCGTCACCTCGGCCAGTTCACCGACCGACACACCTGGCGGCAAGGCATCGAAGGCGACCTGCGCCACCCGCTCCTCGGTGATGCTGTCGCTGACGGCCTCGATGCGGACCAGGCGCCCTGGCAGCGCCTGGCCCGGGTTGGCACGCATCACGATCTGCGCCGGCAGCCCGACCGCCAGCCCCGCGGACCGACCCTGGTCGAGCCGCGTGCGGATCCACAGCGATGACGGATCGATCAGGCGCAGCACCGGCTGCCCGGCGACCAGCGTCGTCCCGGCTTCGGCGTCGCGGCTGATGACCAGGCCATCGGCCGGCGCCAGCAGGCGCAGCCGGTCGCGCTGCTGCTGCAGGGCGTCGCGCTCGGCGCCCAGGCGCTGCAGGTCCTGCCGTGCTGCCGCCAGGTTGGACTCGGCCGCGCTCAGCGCCGCGTCTGCCGAGGTCTGCTCTTGCAGCTTGGCCTCGACCGCACCGGTGCTGATGAAGTTCTGCCGGCCCAGCTCGATCGTGCGCTGCGTGGCCAGCCGCGTCATCTCGCGCCGAGCCGTGGTATCACGGAGTTGCGCCTGCACGGCGCTGGCGGTGCTGCCGGCGCGCGCCAGCGCGGCCTGCTGCGCGGCCAGCCGCTGGTCCAGGTCGACGGGGTCCATCTCGGCGAGCAACTGGCCGGCCTTGACACGATCGCCAACGTCGACCAGCACGCGCACCACGCGGCCGGCGGCGGTGGGGCCGATCAGCACCGAACGGCGTGCCTCGACCGTGCCGATGCCGAACAGCGACGGCGCGAAGCTGCCGCTGGCCGCATGGACCACGGTCACGCGGGTCGGCGCCAGCGGGCCGCTGCGCAGTGCGACATAGGCCATCCCGGCCAGCAGCACAAGCAGCATCAGCAGCAGGCCGATGCGGCGACTCAGGGGGGTTGCTCGTTTCATGGTGCCTCGAACGGACCTTGCGGAAACAGGTTCTGGACCGTTGACCACGATGGACGTGACGGTCGATTCAACCGCCGAGGCCACACATCCGGCACCCGATACGGCCAGGGCAAGTATACCCCATACCGTATATGAATCGAAGTGAAATCGAGGCAGCCGCTCAGTGCGGGTAGACCCAGTCGCGCAGCGTCAGCGACAGCGCCGGCACATGGCTGATCACCACCAGGCAGGCCAGCACCACCAGCCGGCCAGGATGAAGTACGGAATGGCCGCCAGCGGAAACTTGTTCAAGGAGTTGAACATTTCCTTGACCGAGGTGGGCATGTGGGCGTTGTTCGACTCGATGCCGAGCACGGCCGACAGGCCGATGGCCACCGCCACCGAGGTGGTGAGCGCAAAGCACAGCACCATCGACACCAGGATGGTCAGGCTCACAGCGCGGTCTCCAGCTCCTGCCCCTGTGGGTCCAGCAGGTTGCCCACGGTGCTGAACACGCTGAACACGCCGCCCACCGGCAGCGCCAGGTAAGCCCAGAACATCGTCACGCCTTCGAGCCCGATCACGCTTTGCACGCTGCCGCGGTTGGCGTAATCCCAGCCCCACCAGATGATGATGCCGACCAGCGTCAGTGCGGCCAGCGCCGCGATCGCGTTCAGGATGCGCCGGCCGGCGGGGCCGCTGCGCCGCCAGGCCATGTCAACGCTGACCATCGCGCCCTGGCGCAAGGCCGGCGCGATGCCCAGGAAAACCATCCACACCAGGCTGAAGCGGATCAGCACCTCGGTCCATTCGGCCGGCGCTTCGAGCACGAAGCGCATGAAGACCTGGAACAGGCCCAGACTGGCGGCGATGACCAGCATGGCGCAGGCGCCCACCAGCGAGACATGCTTTTGCACCTGATCGAACTTGGCCGCCATGATCACCGACAGCGGGTTCTCCTGGACGTCCACGGTGCCCTGCTGCAGCGCGGTGAAGACCTCGGGGAAGGCCATCGGCGTGGGCACGATGCCCAGGCTCTTGAAGGCCGCCACGTGCACCGGATTTTCCAACGTGCGCATCTTCAGACCCTTCAGGTCGTCGGGCACGTTGACGTCCCGCTTGCTGTTGGTCATGTGGCGGATGCCGTTGTCGCACCAGGCCAGCACCTTCAGTCCCTTGGACTCGAACTCCTTGGACATGTCCTGGCCGATCGGACCATCGAGCACGGCGCGCGCATGCGCCTTGTCGCGGAACAGGAAGGGGATGTCGAGGATGCGCGCCTCGGGCACGAAGTTGGGCACCGGGCCGGTGGAGCTGAAGGTGAGCGCCTGCGTGCCCAGCTGCACCGGCTCGATCGACTCGCGCTCGCCGCCCAATGAGCCGGCGTAGAAGATTTCGAACTTGTAGCGGCCTCCAGTGCGTTCGTTCACTTCCTTGGCGAACTGATCGATGGCAACGCCCTGGTGCGAGTCCTTGGCGATCGACATGTTGATGCGCATCACCGACTGTGCGGCTGCGCTGCCCATCCGCCGCACGCTCAAGCCCGGGCTCAGACCCCGGGGCCAGCAGCAGGCGGGTTGATCTGAGCGTCTACCGCTGGTTGGTTGCTGGCGAGGTCAGGGCAAGGGTGTCGATCATGTCGGTCTCCTGTGCGGGTTTGGATGTGGGGTGGGGCTTGGGCGGGTGACGATAGGGCGACCCATTCGCCCGCTGCCCGCTTCCCTTGGGTTGCGCAGCCGTTCAGCCCTTGCCCGCCAATGCCCCGCCGCCGCTGCTTGTGCCCTGCCGGCGCGCCCGTGCGCGCTGCAGCATCACCACCAGGGCCAGCAAAACCAGCGAGGGCAGGAACATCCATTCTTTGACAGGCCGCTCGGTCGGCATCTCGATGCTGGCAATGTCGAAGCCTTGTTCGATGCCCAGCTTCTCGGCGCGCGAGCCGAACTTCACCTGCGCGATCTGCATCTTGTCGCCCAAGGGCACCACGGTCAGCCCGATGCGGCCCAGACGCTCGCGCGCCGTGCCGGCGTCGCCCAGCGGCAGCAGCACGCCCTTGCGGACGTCCTTGCCGTCGAGGTTGGTGCCAGCGATCCAGACCCGTTTGCTGGCACCCGGCTCGGCCTTTTCGACCAGCTGCATCAGCTGCGCTGCCGGCACGTCCTGGTACGGCGGGTAGACCATGTCCCACCAGAAGCCGGGGCGGAACAGCGTGAACGTGACCAGCAGCAAGGCCAGCGATTCCCACCAGCGCGAGCGCACCAGGAAGTAGCCCTGCGTTGCTGCGGCGAAGACCAGCATCGCGGCGGTTGCGCTGGTTACCGTCAGCACCAGATGCCAGGCGCTGTCGATGCCGATCAGCAGCAGCTGCGTGTTGAAGATGAACAGGAACGGCAGGATCGCCGTGCGCATGCTGTAGAAGAATGCGGTGATGCCGGTCTTGATCGGATCGCTGCGCGCGATCGCGGCCGCCGCGAACGAGGCCAGCCCCACCGGCGGCGTGACGTCGGCCATCAACCCGAAGTAGAAGACGAACAGGTGCACTGCGATCAGCGGCACGATGAGGCCGCTCTGCGCCCCCAGTTCGACCACCACCGGCGCCATCAGCGTCGACACCACGATGTAGTTGGCGGTCGTCGGCAGCCCCATGCCCAGCACCAGGCTGACCACGGCCACCAGCATCAGCATCAGGATGAGGTTGCCGCCCGAGAGCAGTTCGACGACCTCGGTCATCACCAGGCCGATGCCGGTCAGCGACACCGTGCCGACGATGATGCCGGCCGCCGCCGTGGCCACGCCGATGCCGATCATGTTGCGTGCGCCGGCCTCCAGGCCCTTGATCAGGTCGACCAGACCCAGCCGTGCGGCCGCGCCGTAGTTGCCACGGCCGCGCAGCGCCGACATCAGCGGCCGCTGCGTCAGCATCACGAAGACCATGAACAGCGTGGCCCAGAAGGCCGACAGTGCCGGTGACAGCTGTTCGATCATCAGGCACCAGATCAGCACCACCACCGACAGCAGATAGTGCAGGCCCGATTTCAACGTGGGTGCGGTTTCTGGCAGCTCGAACACCGGTGCATCGGGATCGTCGAGTTCGAGTTCGGGCTGGCGCGACCCGATCCACAGCAAGGCACCGTAGGCAGCCAGCACCAGCAGGCCGATGACATAGATCGCTGCTGCGCCCAGCGCGCCCTTGACCCAGCCGATGGTGTAGTAGACGGCGCCGGACAGCACAACGAAGCCGGCCACCGTCATCACCAGGTTGCGCAGGCGCTGCAGCGGACTTGCCTGCGAGCGGCGCGGCAGGCCTACCAGGTTGGCCTTCAGCGCTTCGAGGTGCACGATGTAGAACAGCGCCACGTACGAGATGATGGCCGGCAGGAAGGCGTGCTTGATGATTTCGGTGTACGGGATACCCACGTACTCGACCATCAGGAAGGCAGCTGCACCCATCACCGGCGGCATCAGCTGGCCGTTGACCGAGCTCGATACCTCGACCGCACCGGCCTGGTCGGGGCGGTAGCCCACGCGCTTCATGAGCGGGATCGTGAAGGTGCCGGTGGTCACCACGTTGGCGATCGACGAGCCGCTGATGATGCCCGTGGCCGCCGACGACACCACGGCCGCCTTGGCCGGGCCGCCGCGCATGTGGCCCAGCAGGGCAAACGCGCTCTTGATGAAGTAGTTGCCCGCGCCGGCGCGGTCGAGCAAGGAGCCGAACAGCACGAAGAGGAAGATGAAGCCGCTGGACACGCCCAGGGCGACCCCGAACACGCCTTCGGTGGTCAGCCACTGGTGCGAGACCACACGCGACAGCGACGCGCCCTTGTGCGCGATCAGGTCGGGCATGTAGGGCCCGCCGAAGGTGTAGCCCAGGAACACCAGCGCCACCATGACCATGGGCAGGCCCAGCGCGCGCCGTGTGGCCTCGAGCAGAAGCAGAACGCCGACCACGCCCACCACCAGGTCCTGCGTGGTGGGCTGGCCGGGGCGGGTGGCCAGTTCACGGTAGAAGACAAACAGGTAGCTGGCGCAGGCCGCGCCGACGATCGCCAGCAGCCAGTCGATGGCCGGCGCGCGGTCGCGTGGTGAACGCGCCAGCGCCGGGTAGGCCAGGTAGGCCAGAAAGACCGCAAAGGCGAGGTGGATCGCGCGCGACTGCGTGTCGTTGAAGACGCCGATGCCCAGTGCAAAGGGCAAGGGCGATGCGATCCACAGCTGGAACAGGCTCCAGGCCAGGCAGATGCCCACGATCAGCAGCGACACCTTGGGCCCGGGCTGGCGCCCGCCCGAATCGTTCTCGGCGACCAGCTTGTTGACGTCGACCTCGGCGACGGAGTCCTTCTTGTTCTTGCCCATGGGTCTCCTCGCGCCGGGTCAGGTCAGGGGTTGGTCGTTCGACTTACAGCCAGCCCTTTTCCTTGTAGTACTTCACCGCGCCCGGGTGCAGCGGCGCCGAGTTGCCGTTCTTCACCATGTCCTTGGGATCGAGGTGCGCAAAGGCCGGGTGCAGCTTCTTGAAGTCGTCGAAGTTCTCGAACATCGCCTTCACCAGTTCGTACACCGTGGCGTCAGGCACCTTGGCCGAGGTGACGAAGGTGGCCAGCACGCCGTAGGTGGGCGTCGGGTTCGGGTTGCCGATGTACAGGCCGCCGGGGATGTTGACCTTGGCGTAGTAGGGCGCGGCAGCAACGATCTTGTCCACCGCGGGGCCGGTCACGGGCACCAGCTTGGCACCGCAGGTGGTGATCGGGTCCTGGATGTTGGCCGAGGGGTGGCCCACGCCGTAGAAGAAGGCGTCGATCTTGTTGTCGCACAGCGCGGCGCCATGCTCGTCGGCCTTGAGCTCGGAGGCGAGCGCGAAGTCGCTCAGCTTCCAGCCCATCGCCGTCATCAACTCGTCCATCGACGCACGCGTGCCCGAACCCGGGTTGCCGACGTTGAAGCGCTTGCCTTTCAGGTCGGCCAGCTTGGTGATGTTGGCTTCCTTGCGGGCCAGCACCGTGAAGGGCTCGGGGTGCAGCGAGAACACGGCACGCAGGTCCTTGAAGGCGCCGTCCTTCTCGAACTGCTTCAGGCCCTTGGCGGCGTTGTACTGCACGTCCGACTGCGCGACGCCGAAGTCGAGCTCGCCGGCGCGAATGGTGTTGACGTTGAAGACCGAGCCGCCGGTCGATTCGACCGAGCAGCGGATGCCGTGCTTGGCACGGTCCTTGTTCATCAGGCGGCAGATCGCGCCGCCAGCGGCGTAATAGACGCCGGTGACGCCGCCGGTGCCGATGGTGATGAACTTCTGCTGTGCCAGGGCGGTGCTTGCGGGCAGGGCCAGGGCAAGTGCAGCGGTTGCGGCCAGCACGACGCGCAGCGGACGGGGAATGGATCGATTCACGGGAGTGCTCCTTCAGCGTTGGGTTTGGGTTTGGGTTGGGGGCAATTCGCTCAGCGCCGCGTTGATGGCCTGGGCCAGTCGCTCGACGAGGAGGTCGAGTTCAGCGTCGCTGACGATGAACGGGGGCGCCAGCAGCACGTGGTCGCCGCGGCGACCATCGATGGTGCCGCCCATCGGATAGACCATGAGGCCGCGCGCCATGGCCTGCGCCTTGATGCGCGCGTGCAGTTTCAGGGCCGGATCAAAGGGCTCGCGGGTGCTGCGGTCGGCCACCAGTTCGATCGCGCGGAACAAGCCGCGGCCGCGCAGGTCGCCGACATGCGGGTGCATCGCCAGTGCCTGCAGCAGCCGCGCGGCCAGGCCTTCGCCCTGACGGCGCACCGCCGTCAGCAGATCATCGCGTTCGATCACCTGCTGCACGGCCAGGGCAGCGGCGCAAGCCACAGGGTGGCCAAGATAGGTGTGGCCGTGCTGGAACAGGCCGCTGCCGCGCTCGAAGGCGTCGACGATGGGCTTTTGCGCCAACACCGCGCCGATCGGCTGGTAGCCGCCGCCCAGGCCCTTGGCCACGACCAGCAGGTCGGGCACCACGCCCTCGGCCTCGCAGGCGTGCAGGGTGCCGGTGCGGCCCATGCCGCACATCACCTCGTCCAGGATCAGCAGGATGCCGTGCCGCGTGCACAGCTCGCGCACGCCGGCCAGGTAGCCCGGCACCGGGGTCAACGCGCCCGAGGTGGCGCCGACCACGGTCTCGGCGACGAAACCGATCACGTTTTCGGGGCCCAGGCGCTCGAAGGTCTCGGCCAGTTCCTGCACCAGGCGCTGGCCGTACTGCGCGGCGCTTTCGTCGGCGCGACGGTCGCGGTATTCGTAGCAGGGCGAGACATGTTCGACATCGATCAGCAGCGGCGCGAACTGCGCGCGCCGCCAGGCGTTGCCGCCGACCGCCAGCGCACCCAGCGTGTTGCCGTGGTAGCTCTGGCGCCGGGCAACGAATTTCTGCCGCTGCGGCTGGCCGATCTCGACGCAGTACTGGCGCGCCATCTTCAGCGCCGCTTCGACGGCCTCGGAGCCGCCAGACACGAAGTAGGCGTGGCTGGTGCCGGCCGGGGCCGTGGCCACCAGGCGGTCGGCCAGTTGTTCGGCCACTTCGGTGCTGAAAAAACTGGTGTGGGCATAGGCCACGCGGTCGATCTGCGCGTGCATCGCGGCCAGCACGTCGGGGTGGCCGTGGCCCAGGCACGACACGGCCGCACCGCCCGAGGCGTCGAGGTAGCGCTTGCCCTGTTGGTCGATCAGCCAGGCGCCGTCGGTGGCGACGGCCAGCGGCAGCGTGTGCCCCAGGCGGCGGTGCAGGATGTGGGAGTCGGTCACGGGCGGTGTGTCGCGCATTCAGGGTGTGCAGCCGGGCGCGACATCGCGCGGCGCCATTTTCCACGAGCCTTGATCAAGCCTCGAATTGTCAGCGGACGGCGTGGGGAGAAACGGCTGTCGATCGGGATGGTGTTCTCCAGCAGGGCCTGGTAGCAGGAAATTCCGGCGGTGTCTGACCCGCGGCGTCGAGTGTCATTATATTGATAGGAATATATTTACTTATCAAGCATCTTGAGACGAAGGTAGCGGGTTCGTCTGCCGGCCGGCCGGCCGCACGTGCAGGTGCAGGCTCAGGTCAGGACTTGACGACGCCGAGCTCGATCAGGCCACGTGCGCAATCGACAATGCTCTGCGCCACCGGCCGTGGCGTCCAGCCGAGCACGGCCTGCGCATGCGACGCGTCCTGGTGGCGCACCGATCCGAGTTCACCCACCACCGCGCGCGCCAGGGGGTTGAAGCGGGCGGCCACGCGCACCAGCCAGTCGGGCAGCGTGCGCGTGGGCACGCCGTGCGCCTGCGCGCCCAGGCCGTCGCGCAGGATCTCGGCGATCTGGTGCAATTTCAGGAATGGGCCGGACGCGATGAAGCGCTCGCCGGCCATGCCGGCCGCGGTCAAGGCGCGCACGTGCAGGTCGGCGACGTCGCGCACGTCGACCACGCCGAAGCCGATGTCGGGGCAGGCCATCATGCTGCCGTCGAGCAGCTTCTTCACGATTGTCAGCGACGATGAGTAGTCGCGGCTCCACACCGGGCCCAGCACCACCGATGGGTTGATGCTGCAGAACTCGAGTGCAGCACCCTCGGCCGCCACCCAGTCGCGTGCCGCGCGCTCGGCCAGCGTCTTCGACCGGATGTAGGCCGACAGATCCGTTCGATCGAGCGGCGTCCAGTCGGCCTCGGTGAAGTGGTGCACACCACGCCCGCGGCCGTAGGCGATGGCAGCCACCGACGAGGTCATCACGAAGCGCCGCACGCCCGCGGCGCGCGCGGCACGCAGTGCGCGCAGCACGCCGTCGCGGGCCGGCACGATCACCTCGTCGGCATTCTTGGGCACACGGGCCGGTACGGGTGAGGCCAGGTGCGCCACGTGGCTGCAGCCGGCCATGGCCTGTTGCCAGCCTGCGTCGTCCAAGAGGTCGGCAGCAAAGACCTGCAGCCGCGCGTTGTCGACCGCCAGCCGCTCGCGCAGCGTCGCTTCGTGTGCCAGGCTGCGCACGGTGGTGTGCACGGTCCAGCCTGCGCTCACCAGCTGACGGATCAAGAAGCCGGCGATGTAGCCGCTGCCACCGGAGACGAGAACCTTGTCGGACATGACCCAGTTGCTGCAAGCACTGTCGATGAACGCTGCATTGTGGTCCCCATTCGGCCTTCCATAATGGGCCGGTCCCCACCTTGATTGCCCGCGATGATCGTCGTCCACCATCTCAACGAATCACGCTCGCAGCGCATCCTGTGGTTGCTGGAGGAACTGGGCCTGGCTTACGAGGTGCGCCACTACCAGCGCGATGCGCGCACCCGGCTGGCGCCGCCCGAGTTGGCGGCCGTGCATGCGCTGGGCAAATCGCCGGTGGTCGAGGACGGTGAGTTGCAACTGATCGAATCGGGCGCCATCGTCGACTACCTGATCCGGCACTACGGCGGCGGCCGCCTGCAGCCGGCGCCGGATTCGCGCGACTACGAGCTGTACAACCAGTGGCTGCATTACGCCGAAGGCTCGGCCATGCTGCCACTGCTGCTGAAGCTGTACGTGTCGCGTCTGGGCGATGCCGGCGCGCCGCTGGCACCGCGCATCGACAGCGAGCTGCAGAACCACCTGGGCTATGTCGACCGTGCGCTGCAGGGCCGCGACTGGCTGGTCGGCCAGGACCTCAGCGGTGCCGATGTGCAGATGAGCTTCGTCGGCGAAGCCGCGCGCGGGCTGCGTGCCGACCATCCGGCGCTGGACGCCTGGGTGCGACGCTTCCAGCAGCGGCCGGCCTACCGTCGCGCGCTGGAGCGCGGCGGCCCGTATTCGATGGCCGGCTGAGCCAGACTCAATCCGCCGGCAGCACCGGCTCGCCCAGGTTGTGCATCAGGCGGTTGGCCCAGCCGAAGATGGCCACCGCGTGCAGCAGGTCGATGATCTCCGGGTCCGACATGCCGACCGCGCGCAGCGCTTGCATGTCGTCGGCGACCAGCGACGCCGGCCGCAGCGTCACCGCCTGCGCGAAGGTCGCGATGGCGCGTTCACGATCGCTCGTGCCGGCGCTGGCCGGGTCGTCGAAGACCTGCTCGACGGTGTCGCTGCGTCGGGCCAGTTGCGCAAAACGTTGGGCGTGAACCGAGGTGCAGTAGACGCAGCCGTTGGTCACCGACACCACCATCGCACCAAGCTCGCGTTCGGCGCGCGGCAGGCCGCCGGGTGCGTACATGATGGCGTTGTAGGCCTCGCTGCGGTGGCGCAGCATCAGCGGCTGGTGCGCCAGCGTCAGGTAGTACTCGGACGTCCTGGCCTGGGCGTGGCTCTGATCCAGCACCTCGAGCTGCTGCACGCTGGCACGCTGCGGGTCGAGCGGCGTCAGCCAGGACCGCCAGTCCAGTGACTCGTTGGTGAAGCCATTTCGGCGGATGACGGTGCTGTCGCTCATGTCTTGTCCCCGGTGCTGCCGCGCAGGGCCTTCAATCCGGCCACCACGCGCGTCTGATACGACAGGAACGCCACCAGCTGGGCCAGCGCGACGATGGCCTCGTCGTCCAGGCCGGCGGCCTTCAGGCTGCCGATGGCGGCGCGGTCGCCGCGCCGCGGGTCGGTGGTGAGTGCCAGTGCAAAGGCCTGCATCGCCGGCCAGGCGGCCGATGCCGGCTCGGCATGCGCCTGCTGCATCTGCCGGTAGTGCGCTGCCAGCTCGGGCGCGGCGGCGGCTTCACAGGCCTGCACCGCCACGCGCAGCCGGTCGGCCACCGACAGCCCGGCCACCGGCTGCAGCAGCAGCGCGTCGTGGCTGGCCTGGGAGGCGTCGACCACCTTGCTGCGAAAGCGCCGCGCGTCGTGCAGGGCGTCGCCCGGGTTCAGGCCCACGGCCTGGTCGATCACGTCGGGAGGGTTCATCTTGGGGTCAGGGTGCATACAAGGTTCAGGTCGAGGCTGGGGGCAGCGGCACGGAGGTCCATTCATCGCCCAGCACCTCGGGCTCGGAAAAGATCTGCATGCGCTCGAAATGATGGTCGATGTCCTCGACGTAGAACAGGCCGGCCAGGCTGCGCGCCAACTGCTGCGCGCCGTCGCTGATGGCCGGGATGTCGCCGGTGATCACGCCCAGCGACAACGCCGCCGGGTAGCAGAAGCAGTGCACCCGCTCCAGCCCCGGGCAGGGGCTGTCGGCGCGCGCGCGGAACTCGAAGGCCGGGCCGAGGTCGGGTGAATCGGTCAGCTCGGCGTCCTCATCGCCGGCCGGCGGTTGGTAGCGGTGCTGCCACAGCCGCACATGCGGCGCGATGTGGCGCAGCATCGGCCGCTGTGCCCAGTCGACGCGAAAGCCAGTGGCGAAGACCAGGAAGTCGAGCTCGATCGGCCCCTGCGAGGTGTGCACGCGCAGGGCGTTGCCGAGCTCGTCGACACCTTCGATCGCGCAGCCCAGGTGAAAGAACGCGTTTTCGTGGCGCGACACGCGCAAGGTGCTGCCGCGCGGGGGTGGCACCTGCTGCACGTTGATGTAGTGGCGGATGCGCCATTTCCAGTCATCGGGCAGCAATGCGTGGCCGTGCACGAAGCCGGGGTGACTGGCGCCCTTGCCCTTGTTGATGCGCGGGATGTCGCGCCGGCGCACCAGCAGGTGCACACGCGCCGCGCCTTCTTCCAGCGCCGTAGCGGCGCTGTCCATCGCCGACGCGCCGGCCCCGATCACGCCCACGCGCAGGCCCTGCAGCGTGGCGTAGTCGAAGGGCTCGGACGAATGCACCCGGCGCGAGGTCGACAGGCCGTGCGCAAACTCGGGCATCCAGGGCCCGCCCAGGCCGGCGCGGCCGGTGGCCAGCACCACACGCCGGGCCCAGGCGCTCTGCGTGCGGTCGCGCACCGCCAGCTTCAGCTGCACCAGCCCATCGGCGCGCGGCAGCACGTCGGTGACCCGATGCTCGTTGTGCACCACCAGGCCCAGCACCTGCCGGTACCAGCGCAGGTAGTCCATCCACTGCAGCCGCGGAATCTTGTCCAGCGCGTCCCAGGCGGCGGCGCCGAACTGCGCCTCGAACCAGGCCCGAAAACTCAGGCTGGCGATGCCCAGCGCCGGCCCCGCCAGATGCTTGGGGCTGCGCAGCGTCTCCATGCGCGCGGTGGTCGCCCACGGCCCTTCCCAGCCGGCCGGCGCCTCGTCGTAGACGGCCACTGCCATGCCCTGGTGCTGCAGCGCTGCCGCCAGCGCCAGCCCGGCCATGCCGCCGCCGATGATCGCCACGTCGGCCACCGCCTGACCCTCATGCTGCAACGGTGGGGTCCAGCGCGACAAAGGCAGCTGCAGGCAGGCCAGATCGTGCGCCAGTCGGTCTTCCAGGGCCCGCAGGCCGCTTGCAAGCGGTTGCATCGTGGTCAGCCCGCCGCCAGCATCTGCACGCCGGCGGCTTCACCATGCCGCGTGCAGGCCTCGTCCAGCGCGCTCAGCGCGGTGTCGAGCAGCCGCGTGTGCAGGCCGTGCGATCGCGCCTCGTCGCGCGCCAGACGCAGGTCCTTGCGCAGCAGGCCGAGCGAGAAGCTCACGGGCCCGGCGCCGCCCATCATGCGTGGCAGGTAGGCGTCGAACAGAAAACCGCGTGCGCTGCCGCCGCCCAGCGCGTCCTGCAGCGTGCCGGCATCGATGCCGGCGGCGCGCGCCAGCGTCGCGCCTTCGGCCAGGCCGAGCAGCACGCCGGCGATCATGGTCTGGTTGACCAGCTTGGTGCGGTAGCCCGCGCCGGCTTCACCACAGGGCACGATGCGCTGGCTGAAGGTGGCCAGCAGCGGCCGGCCCAGCGCCAGCGCGTCGGCCGGCCCGCCGACGAAGCAGCTCAGCGTGCCGTTGCCGGCGCCGGCCACACCGCCGCTGACCGGGGCGTCGAGCAGCTGCAGGCCATGCTGGCGCGCCAGCGCAGCCGAGATCTCGGCACTGCGCGGCGCTGCCGTGCTGAGCTCGATGAAGAGCGTGCCCGGCCGTGCCTGCGGCATCAGCCGCGTGTGCAGCTCGGCCACGTCGCCGGGGCCGCCGACACAGGTGCAGACGATGTCGCTGTCGCGGGCCAGCTGCAAGTCGTCGTCACACCAGCCTGCGCCTGCGGCCCGCAAGGCATCGGCGGCAACTTGCCGCCGCGCCCACAGGGACAACGCAAACCCTGCGTCCAGCACCCGCCGCGCCATCGGCGCGCCGATGTGGCCCAGGCCGATCCAGCCCACCTTCATCACGGTGCCGGCGTCACTGCGTCTGGATGCGAGCCTGTTGCACCAGCTGGCCCCATTTGACGGTCTCGGCCGCCAGGTGGTCGGCCAGTAGCTTGCTGCTGCCGCCCAATGTGGTGGCGCCCATCGCCGCCAGGCGCTGGCGCACCGCCGGGTCGGCCAGGATCTCATTGCTGACCTGGTTCAGGCGATCGACGATGGCCGCCGGTGTGCCCTTGGGGGCCAGCAGCGCGAACCAGGTCGACGACAGCAGCGTGGGCTGTCCCAGCTCGACCGTGGTCGGCACGTCGGGCAGCGCCGGCGACCGTTGCGGCGCCATCACCGCCAGTGCGCGCACCTTGCCGGCCTTGACCTGGCCGGCGATGCCGGGAATCAGCTGGAACATCAGCTGGATGTCGCCGGCGATCAGGTTGGTGGTGGCGGTGCCGGGCGCGTTGTAGGGCACGTGCTGCATCTGCGCGCCCGATTCGCGCATGAACAGCTCGCCGGCCAGGTGCATGCTGCTGCCGATGCCGGTGGAGCCGAAGTTCAGCTTGCCCGGGTTGGCCTTGGCATAGCGCGTGAACTCGGCCAGGTCCTTGGCCGGCAGCTCGTTGTTGATGACCAGGATGTTCGGCACGTCGGCCAGCAGCAGCACCGGCACGAAGTCCTTCTGCGCGTCGAAGGGCATGCTCTTGTACAGGCTGCGGTTGACCGCCAGCGTGCCGGCCCAGCTGAACAGGAAGTGATGGCCGTCGGGCGGCGCCGCTGCCGCCGCCGCCGCGCCGATGTTGCCGTTGGCGCCGGCCTTGTTGTCGATCACGAAGGTGGTCTTCAGCCGCTTGCCCAGCTCTTCGGCCAGCACTCGAGCGATGGTGTCGCCCGTACCGCCGCCGCCGGGTGCGGGCACGATGATCTGCACCGTCTTGCCGGCGGCCGGCCAGTCCTGCGCCTGCGCCGCGGTGCACAGGCCGAGGCCCGCCACGGCAGCCCACATCACCAGGGGGGAGAGAAATTTGAGCATCGCTTGTCCTCGACCTTTGCACATCACCCCGCGATCTTGTCATGCCTTGCAGGCGACGCCGGTTGCGCTTTCGGATTGCCCCGACCCCGGGCCCTGCGGCATCATCGTCGGCAGCCGGATGACCCGGAATCAACAGGGGAGCTCGATGAGAACGTTCGCCACCACCGTTTGTGCGGTCGCGCTGCTGGGCGGCTGTGCCATGCACCCACATCACCCAGACGGACCCCGGGGACCGTATCGCGGCGAGGCCCAGCACCAGCAGGTGCGGGTGACGGTCAAGGGCGGCATCATCTCGGTCAGCCCCGAGCCGCTGGTGTTTCTGCGCAGCGAGCGTGAACAGCGCATCCAGTGGCTGCTGCCCCGCGGCCTGAGCTTTGCCGACAACGGCATCACCATCGAGGGCCAGTTGCTCGATCCGGCCACGAAGCGGCCGCTGCGGCCCGTGCCCGACGCGACCAAGACCGAGCGCGCCCTGGTCGACCGGTCGCAGCAGGAGCTCGTCGACTGCAGGCCCGAGGCCGATGGCCAGCGCTATTCCTGCCTGAACCGCAACAGCCGCCCCGGCGTGTACCGCTACACCATCCGCGTGCGCGCCGACGGCAAGCTGCTGGTGTGGGACCCGGCGATCATGAACATGGAGTAGCCGGGCCTGGTGCCGGGCCCATCGCGCTGGCCAACGTGTCGACCAGCGCGTCGGCGGAAAGGGTGCGGCCGCAATGCTCGGCCGCCGCAAAGGCCGCGTCGCCCAGCCTCTGGCGGGCGTGCTGCAACAAGGGCAGCAAGAAGGCATCGTCGTTGGCGTCACGCCGGATGCCGGTGGTTTCGCCCAGCGCTTCAGCAGCGCCGAACAGCCTTGCTGCAGCCTTGTCGTCACCGCGATTCGCGCACAGTCCGGCGCAGACCTCGAGCAGGCTTTTCTCAACCGGCAGTGAGCGGATGCGCGCGGCGATGGCGCGCACCTCGGTCAGCATCGGCACGGCCATCGCCATCTGTTGGCGGCTGATGGCCACCATGGCGCGGTTCAGCTGTGCGATCGCGATGCTCTCGGGGTCGTCGAGTTCGCGTGCGATCTGCAGCACGCGGCAGTACAGGTCTTCGGCATCGTCGAGCGCGCCGTTGGCGTGGTGCAGTTGCGCCAGCGCGTTCAGCGCCGCCGCCAGCTGACGGCGTTCGCCCACATCCTGCGCCAGTGCCACAGCGCTTTCGTAGGTGCTGCGGGCCTGGTCGCGCAGGCCCAGTGCGACATAGGTCATGCCCAGCGGCTGCAGCACTGCGGCCATGCGGCCCTTGTCGCCGATGTCGGCAGCCAGTCGACGGCTTTCCTCGAGGTCGCGTCGCGCCTGCTCGTAGCGGCCGCTGAAATAGGCCAGCTGACCGGCGTCGCACAGCACGCGGCAGCGCGCAAAGCTGAGCTCAGCGGCCGGCACCCGGCCCAGCGCCTCGACGGTGATGCGGTAGCCGACCTCGAGCAGCCCACGCAGACGCCAGTAGGTCTTGAGCACGAAGACCAGCTGCAGCCCGCGGTCGCGGCAGCGCAGGTCGACGCCGCACCAGGCGTGGGCGGCCAGCAGGTTTTCGCGTTCCTCGTCCAGGCGCTGCAGCCAGGCCGCCTGCTCGGGCCCGGCCAGATGCTGGCGCGCGGCTTCAGCCAGCTGCAGGCAGCATTCGACGTGGCGCCCGCGCGTCGCCGCCTCGTCGCCACCTGCGGCCAGCTTTTCCTGCGCGTAGGCGCGCACCGTCTCCAGCATGCGGTAGCGCGCGCCGCCGGCCTCCATCAGCACCAGCGACTTGCCCACCAGCTGCGCCAGCAGGTCGAGCACCTCGTCGGCCTGCAGGTCGTCACCGGCACCGACGGCCTCGGCGGCTTCCAGCGTGCAGCCACCGGCAAACACCGCCAGGCGACGGAACAGCACGCGCTCGGGCTCGCTGAGCAGCTCGAAGCTCCAGTCGATCAGCGCGCGCAGGGTGCGCTGGCGCGGCAGCACCGTGCGGTCGCCGCTGACCAGCAGCCGGAAGCGGTCGTCCAGCCGCGCTGCGATGGCCTGCACCGACATCGCCCGCGTGCGCGCCGCGGCAAGTTCCAGCGCCAGCGGAATGCCGTCCAGCCGCCGGCAGATCTGCGCCACCGCGGCGGCGTTGTCGCGATCGAGCCTGAAGCGCGCCTGCGCCGCGCTGGCGCGCTCGACGAACAGGCGCACCGCTTCGTGGCGACCGAGCCGATCGGCGTCGACCTCGGCGGCATCGGCAGGCACCGACAGCGCGGGCACCGGATAGGTGGTCTCGCCGGCCACCTGCAGCACGTCGCGGCTGCTGGCCAGCACCTTCACGCCGGCGCCGGCCTGCAGCAGCTGCTTGGCCAGCATCGCGCAGGCCTGCAGCACATGCTCGCAGTTGTCCAGGATCAGCAGCAGCGTCTTGTCGCGCACATGGCTCAGCAGTGATGCGGTCACCGTCTGGCCGACCTGTTCCTGCACGCCCAGCACGCTGGCCAGCGCCTGCGGCACCAGGCGGGCGTCGGTCAACGGCGCCAGTTCGACCAGCCAGACGCCGTCGGGGTATTCGTCCAGCAGCTCGGCGCCCAGCTGTACCGAAAGACGTGACTTGCCGATGCCACCCATGCCCAGCAGCGTGAGCAGCCGGCTTCGCGCCAGCAGCGACCGCAGTTCGCCCAGCTCGCGCTCGCGGCCGACGAAGGAATCGAGCTGCTGCGCCAGGTTGTTGGGCGTGGCCTCCAGCGACCG
>Ga0073899_10000542_pt1 | contig 34785 bp, 27 predicted proteins | sample KloWWTmetaKNB5Ph_FD_88975 | JGI IMG/M metagenome (GOLD analysis project Ga0073899, IMG submission 88975) | Active sludge microbial communities from Klosterneuburg, Austria, studying microevolution and ecology of nitrifiers - Klosterneuburg... | ecosystem: Engineered > WWTP > Aerobic digester >... | reverse complement strand
CGACCATCACCGCCAGCTCGTCGGTGCGGGTGGCGCCGATCGACCGCTCGTAGCTGCTGGGGTGCGGGCCGTGGGGGATGCCGGCCGGGTGGTGCGAGATGCTGCCGGGGCCGACGCCGCGCCGCGAGGTGAAGTTGCCGTCGCAGTAGAAGATCAGCTCATCGCACGACGGCGAGCTGTGCGGGTACGGGCACGGGATCGCCTCGGGGTGGAAGTCGACCAGCCGCGGCACGAACGAGCACACCAGCGCGCCGCGCGCGCCGAACGTGCCGTGCCAGGTCGGCGGCAGGTGCACCGACGACACCCGCGGCTGGAACGCGCGGATCGGGAACACCCACGGGTAGACGCTGCCGTCCCAGCCGACCACGTCGAGCGGCGACGCGTCGAGCGCGAAGCCGTGCCAGCGCCCGCCGCGCTTGACCACCAGCCGGCGGATGCCCTCGTCGCGCGGCGCCGCCAGCACCGGGCGACGGAAGTCGCGGTGGCAGTACGGCGCGTCCATGCGCAGCTGCCCGACGCCGTTGCGCCACTGCTTGAGCAGGTGCACGTCGTCGAGCTCAAACCACAGCCAGTGCTGCGGCGCGCTCGACGGCACCAGCCGGTGCTGGATCGCGCGCGGGATGCAGACGTAGTCGCCGGGGCCGAACGTCAGGTCGCCCAGCGGCGTGATCAGCGTGCCGCCGCCGGCGTGGACGTAGATCAGCGTGTCGCCATCGGCGTTGGCGACGTAGACCGGATCGGGGGCGTCGGGGAACGCCACCCCGCACACCAGATCGGGGTTGTGCAGCATCGGCACGAACGCGTCGACCGGCGCGCCGCCGGTGCGCGCGACCATGCCCGACAGGTAGTGGTGCTTGGCCAGCGGGCGGCCGTCGTCGATCGTCGGCGCGGTCCAGCCGTGGCCGACGACGTCGGGCTGCTGCAGGTGCGGGCGGCCCAGGTGGTAGAGGATCGTGAACGGGCCGTCGAAGCCGTCGCGGGTGAAGCACTCCTCGTAGCGGAGCGCGCCGTCGGCGCCGCGCAGCGCGATGTGGTGCTTGGCCGGCACCTCGCCCATGACGATGCGATCGAGCATGGCGCGGACGATGCCACGGCGCGGCGGCGGCAGGGAGCGTGGCGCCGAAAAGCGAGAAGGCGGGGGTCAGCCCGCCATCTCATCCGACGCTTCGCTTTTCGTTCGCAGTGACTCCGCAGTTACCTTCACAGTGACTTCGCAGTTACCTTCGACCGATTCGCGTGCGTGACTGGCCAGGAGGCGGATCCGGGTCGCGCGGCCTTACCACCGCGCGCCGCGTGCTGGGACACGACCCAGTAACGTGGTCCCGACCGAAGTCCGGGGACCAATTGGGTTTCACGCCTGGAAACCGTGCCTGGCGCGTGGATGCCGAGAATGCTTCGTCGCAGTACCTCCAGAAGGGGTTGCGTCGCTCTCGTTTCCCGTCGTCTCGAATATCACCCTACGCCCGCCGATCGGAGCTGGCAACTGGAAACTTTGTCGCAGCCCGCGCCGCGATCCTCGTCGAGGAATCGGGTGGCGATCGCGCATGCGATCGCGCATACCAATGCGCGTGGCGCCGCGTGTGATCACGCGTGGATCGCCGTGACGCTCGGCGTCGTGGCCAGCTGATCGGAGATCGCGCCCAGCGCGCGCAGCGGCTGCAGATCGCGCGGCAGCTCGGTCACCGCGACCACCGGCAGGCTCGCGGGCACCACCTCGGCGAGGCGCGCCAGCGCAGCGCGCTCGGCAGCGGTCGCCGCCACCGCGTCGTCCCAGCGCTCGGCGAGCCACGTCCGCGCCGCTGCGTCGGCGATCGTGGCCAGCGTCGGCGCGACCGCGAGCGCGGCATCGACCGGCGGCTGCGCGCGGTTGACGATCACCGCCGCCAGCGGCGCCGCCGCCGCGGCGAGCTGCGCGGCCAGCGCGCCGGTCTCGGCCAGGAGCGACGCGCGCGGCGCGGCGACCAGCACGAACGCGGTGCCGGGCGCGCGCAGCATCGCCCGGGCGTGGCGCGCGCGGGCGGCGGCGGCGTCGACCAGCGCCTTGAGGGCCGCGAAGAACGTGGCCAGCTCGCCGAGCGTGCGCCCGCCGGCCGCGCCCTCGATCCGGCGAGCGACGAACCGCGCCAGCGCGCCGGCGGCGCCGGCCGGCCGCGCCAGCGCCGCCACCACGCCGCGCTCGACCAGCGGCGCGATGCGATCGGGCGCGCTGACGAAGTCGAGCGCGTGGGCCGCCGGCGGGGTGTCGACGATGACCAGATCGTAGCGGCCGCTGTCGACGTGGCGGCTCATCTCCTCGAGCGCCATGTACTCGGTCGAGCCGGCGAACGACGTCGACAGCGCCTGGTAGATGCGGTTGCCGAGCAGCGCCGCCGCGTGGGCGGGCGTCGGCGCGTGGCGGCGCACGAAGGCGTCCCACGCCGCGCGCTGATCGAGCATCGCGGCGTCGAGCGGCACGGGCAGGTGCAGCCCGGCGGCGGTCAGCGCGGCCGCGGGCACCGGCTCGCCCTCGGCGGCCAGGCCGGTGAGGCCGAGCGCACCAGCCAGGGCCCGGGCCGGATCGATCGTCAAGACCAGCGCGCGCCGGCCGCGCCGCGCCGCCGCGATGCCGAGCGCCGCGGCGATCGTGGTCTTGCCGACGCCGCCGGTGCCGACGGTGACGATCAGCCGGCTGCGCTCGAGGACGCCGATCACGGCGCGGCCTCCGCGGCGGCCAGCACCGCCGGCGCCAGCGACCGCGCCAGCGCCGCGTCGTCGGCGAGCCAGCGCCGCGGCAGGCGGGTGACCGCCGCCGCCGCGGGCAGCCCGACCAGCGCCGCCTCCTGCTCGGCGGCCGCGATCGCCGCGCGCCGCGCGACCGCCGCCAGCGCCGCGCCCGGGGCGTCGCCGCGCGCGCCCAGCGCCGCGATCATCGCGTCGACGCCCGCCGGCGGCGCCGGCCGGCACTGGTTGACGAACAGCGCGCCGATCGGCAGGCCCAGCGCGCGCAAGGTCGCGATCACCTGCGTGGCCTCGGCGATCGGCAGGTCCTCGGGGGTGGCGACCACGTGGACCGCCGTGACCGCCGGGTCGGCCAGCAAGCGCGCGTTGACCTCGGCCTCGCGGTGCACCAGCCCGCCGGTGAACGTCGCCGCGGCGGCCGCCGGCATGCGCAGGTGCTCGAGCGCGTGGCCCGACGCGCCGGCGTCGACCACCAGCGCGTCCCAGCGCGGCCCGTGGCCCAGCCGCTGCAGCACCAGCTCGTCGCGGATCTTGCCCATCGCCAGGAGCGCCTGGACGCCGGGCGCGGCGGCGACGAAGCCGCGGTACAGCGGGTGCGCCATCACCGCGCGGCCCAGCCGCCCCAGGCGCATGCGCCGGGTCAGGTACTCGGCCAGCGCGACCGCGCCGTCGAAGTACGCCACCGCCAGCCCCGGCGTGGTCAGCACCGGCGCGATCGCGCCCGGCGCCATCGGCCGCGTCGCCAGCGTGCGGCACAGCCCCGCGGCGTGGCCGAGCTCGATCGCCAGCACCCGGCGGCCCGTGCCGGCCAGGCCGATCGCCAGCGCCGCGGCCACCGTCGACTTGCCCACGCCGCCCTTCCCGGTGACGACGTGGAGCGCGCGGGCCATGGCGACGCCAGCGTAGGGACGCGCGCGGCCTCCGTCGAGGTCCGATCGCCCGCCGCGACGACGGCGCGCCGCGGCCGGTGGCACACCCGGTGCAGCACCTGACGGCGCCATGCGCGCGCGACGAATCTCGACGGCCGACCGCGCAGGGCGCGCAGGGATCGCGTCGACGCGCGCAAGCGGTTCGCGACGGAGGGGGCGATGACGTCCGTGGCGATCCCGCCGACCCGAAGCCACGGTCGTCGCCGCGACTACGACGCGATCGTCGTCGGCAGCGGCGTCGGCGGCGCGGTCACCGCGGGCCTGCTGGCGCACCACGGCGCGCGGGTGCTGGTGCTGGAGAAGAACCCCCGGCTCGGCGGCATCCTGGCCTCCTACCGGAAGGACGGCTGGAAGATCGACACCGGCAGCCACCTGGTCGCCCACGGCGATCGCGGCGCGCTCGGGCGGGCGCTGGCGCTCGCCGACCTCGCGCGGCCGCGCTTCCTGACCCACCCGATCCCGGTGCGCTCGCGCGGCATGTTCGCGATCACCGCGCCGGCACACCGCCGCGGCCTGGCGCGGGTGGCGCTCGAGGCCGCGCGCACGCTGGGGCTGCCGTGGCGCGAGCGGCTGCGGCTGGTGCGCCTGCTCGAGCAGGTGTTCACGCTGACCGAGTGGGAGCTGCGCCGCTGGGATCGCCGCACGCTCGACGAGTTCGTGCGCAGCCACACCGAGCACCCCGCCGCGTACTTCTTGTTCAGCTTCCTCGCCAGCATCTTCTTCGTGCTGCCGCCGTGGCAGGTGTCGGCCGGCGAGGCGATCCGGGCGCTGCGCGGCGTGCTGGCGGCGTACCGGCTGTCGTACGTCGAGGGCGGCATGGACAGCCTGGGCCACGCGTTCCTCGGGCGGGTCGCCGATCGCGACGGCGACGTGGTGGTCGGCGCGGCGGTGACCGCGATCCACCCCGCGGGCGACGGCCTCGAGGTGGTGACCGCGGCCGGCGACGCCTACCGGGCGCCGGCGGTGGCGTGCAACCTGGCGCCCGCCGATCTGCTGGCGCTGGTCGACGGCGGCGACGTGCCGGCGGCGTACCGCGCGCGAGTCGACGCGCTGGTGCCGTCGGGCAACGCCCACCAGCTCAAGCTCGGGCTGGCGCGGCCCCTGGTCAGCGAGGGCTGCCTGATCGGCGGCGTCTCCCTCGAGGGCCTGACGCTCGGCGATCTCAGCCTCGACCTGATGCGCCGCACGGTCGCCTGCATCGACGCCGGCCGGGTGTCCGATCCGCTGGCGATCTACGCGCCGGTGCCGACCAACTACGATCCATCGCTGGCGCCCGACGGCGGCCAGCTGATCGTGGCCAGCATCTACGGCCCGGTGCGCCCCGATCCCGCCGATCCGCCGGCGCGCTGGCGCGAGCGGGCGATGGCGGCGATGCGGCAGATCATCCCCGGCCTCGACGACGCGCTGGTGTGGACCGAGTGGACGCCGATCGCGGCGATCGCGGGGTGGATGGGCAAGCGCAACCGCGGCGCGATCTGCACCGGCCAGGTGCCGGGCCAGGTCGGCCGCGATCGCCTCAGCGTCGCGACGCCGGTGCCCGGGCTGTTCCTGTGCGGCGACGGCGCCGGCGGGCGCGGCATCGGCACCGAGCTGGCGGCGGCCTCGGCGATGGAGGCGGTGGCGGCGATCGAGCACGCGCGGAGGGCGGCGTGAGCGACCTCGGCTGGCTCGCGCTGTGGCTGGCGATCGGCGGCGCCGGCGTGGCGGCGGTGATCGCGCTGCGGGCGCTGGGGCTGCGCGCCACCTACGCCCGCGACGTCTTGCACGTCGGCGCGGGGTGCTGGGCGCTCGGCTGGCCGGCGTGGCACGGCGCGGTCACGCCGCTGGCGCTCGCGGCCGCGGTGACCCTCGGGCTGGCGCTGGTGCCGACGCTGGCCCGCGCGGTGCCGCTGGCCGCGCGGCTGCAGCACACGGTCACGACCGGCGACGAGCGCTGGCTCGGCCTCGTCCACTACGGCCTGGCCGCCACCGCGCTCACCGCGATCGCGCTCGCCGGCCACGGCTTCGCCGCCGCGGTCGGGCTGTGGGCGCTGGCGCTCGGCGACGGGCCCGGCGGCGCGATCGGGCGGCGCTTCGGCCGCCACCGCTTCCGCCTGCCCTGGGCCAAGGCCAAGTCGCTCGAGGGCGCCGCGGCGGTCGCGCTCGGCGCCGGGCTCGGCGCGCTGGCCGCCGGCGCGTGGTTCGCGCACCCGGTGGCGCTGCCCGCCGCGCTGCTGATCGGCGCGACCGCCGCGATCGCCGAGGCCGCGGCGCCGCGCGCCACCGACAACCTGCTGGTCCCGGCCGCGGCCTGGCTCGCGGCGGAGCTGTTCGCCTGACGGAGGCCCCATGACCACCACCACCCTGCCCGCGCCCCTCGCCGCCCCGGCCGTCCACGGCTCGATCGCCGCCGGCGTGTGGCGGGTCGCCGACCCCAAGATCACGCTGGCGTCGGTGGCGTCGATGATCGTCGGCGCGACCGCCGCCGGCCACGCCGGCCCGATCGCGTGGGGCTGGCTCGCGCTGACCGTGCTCGGCGTCTTCGCGGTCGAGGCGGCCAAGAACGCGTCGGGCGAGATCTTCGACTGGGACTCGGGCACCGACGCGGCGGTGACCGACGCCGAGCGCTCGCCGTTCTCGGGCGGCAAGCGGGTGCTGGTCGACGGCCTGATGACCCGGCGCCAGACCGCGATCATGGCCGCCGCGTTCTACGCGATCGGGATCGCCGCCGGCCTCGCGATCGTGCTCGGCCGCGAGCCGCGGGTGATCTGGCTCGGCATGATCGGCGTCGGGCTGGCGTACTTCTACCACGCGCCGCCGCTGGCCCTCGCCTACCGCGGCCTCGGCGAGCTGGCCGTCGCGCTTGCGTACGGCCCGGTGATCGCCGTCGGCACGTTCCTGGTGCAGCGCCAGACCGTCGACGCCGCCGTGCTGTGGGCGTCGCTGCCGCTCGGGCTCGCGATCGCCGGGTTCCTGTGGATCAACGAGTTCCCCGACGCGCGCGCCGACGCCGCGGCCGGCAAGCGCACGCTGGTGGTGCGGCTGGGGCGCCGCCGCGCCGCCCGCGGGTTCGCCGGGCTCGAGGCGGCGGCGTTCGCCGCGGTCCTGCTGCTGCCGCTGGCCGGCCTGCCGTGGCCGGTGGTGGGCGGCGTGATCGGCGCGCCGCTCGCGGTCCGCGCGGCGCGCCGGCTGGCCCGCTTCCCCGAGACCCCGGCCGAGCAGATCCCGGCGCAGGCCGCGACGCTCGGCGCGTTCGTGCTGATGGCCGTCGGCATCGGCCTCGGCTTCGTCGTCGCCACGATCGTCTGACCAAGGAGTCCGCCATGTCGCTCACGCTCGCCGACCGCGTCGCCGCCTACCTCGACGGCCACACCACGCTCAACCTCGCGACCACCGGCCCCGCCGGGCTGTGGGTCGCCGCGGTGCTGTACGTGCACGAGGGCCCGCAGCTGTACTTCACGTCGGTCGCGGTCACCCGCCACGGCCAGAACCTGCTCGCCACCGGCCAGGCCGCCGGCACGATCAACGACGACTGCACCTCGTGGCTGGCGATGAAGGGCATCCAGCTCGAGGGCACGGTCGAGGCGGTCGACGCGGTCGGCGAGCGCACGCGCGTGGCCGCCGCCTACCTGCGCCGGTTCCCGTTCGCCGCGGCGCTGTGGCACGGCGAGACCGATCCAGTGCGGATCGGCGTCAACCCCGGCACCCACGGCTTCTTCCGCCTGACGCCGACGCGGATGTACTTCATGGACAACGAGCACCACCCCGAGGGCCGCGAGGAGGTGCCGGTGTCGACCGCGCTGGTGCTGCCGCCGCCGGCCGCGCCGCCGGCAGTGATCACGCTCCCGAGCGCGCCACCCGGCCCGGCCGCGCACCGGTGACCGCGCCGTCCTGCGCGATCACCTCGCCGCGCACCAGCGTGGCGCGGTAGCCGTCGGCGCGCTGCAAGAAGCGCTTGCCGCCGGCCGGCAGATCGTGGAGCAGCTCGGGGCGGCGCAGCGCCAGCGCCGGCAGGTCGATCACGTTGACGTCGGCGCGCCGGCCCGGCGCAAGCACGCCGCGGTCGCCCAGCCCCAGCCACGCCGCCGGCTCGCCGCTCAGCTTGTGGATTGCCTGCTCGATCGTGAACACGGCCTTGTCGCGGGTCCAGTGGCTGAGCAGGAACGTGCCGAAGCTGACGTCGCAGATCGTGCCGACATGGGCGCCGCCGTCGCCGAGCCCGAGGATCGCGTGCGGGTGGCGCAGCATCTCGCCGACCTCGCGCAGCGTGCCCGACGCGTAGTTGTAGATCGGGAAGTACAGGAGCTGGTGGCCGTCGTCCTCGAGCAGCGCGTCGTAGGTGACCTCGAGCGACTTCTTGCCCGCGCGCATCGCCTCGCCGAACAGCGACGCCTGGCGATCGGGCTCGTAGTCGGGGGTGGCCTCGAGCCGGAACAGGCTCATCGCCACCATGTCGAAGGCCTCGAGCAGCTTGTCGACCAGCGGCGGCACCGCGCTGCCGTCGCCGGCGACCTTGTCGGACTTCTCGGCGAGGATGCGGGCGCGGACCTCGGGCTTCCGCAGCTCGGCGACCCGCGCCGCCAGCGGCAGGTGGGCCACCGCCTTGTACGACGGGAAGCCGATGAACGGGTGGAAGGTCGCCTCGAGGCCGAGGATCACGCCGATGCCGCGGGTCGCGACCTGGGCGCGGATCGGCGTGCCGGCGGCGTTGGCGCGCTCGACCCGGGTCAGGATGCGGCGCCACTGCTCGGTGGCGCCGACCCGCTGCAAGAGCGAGATCGACAGCGGCCGCCCCGCGACCTTGGCCATGTCCTCGAGCAGATCGAACTCGGGATCGAAGCGATCCGGCGAGACGAACATGTCGAAGTCGCTGACCGCCTGCAAGACGCCGCGGTCCAGCCCGGTCAGCGCGCGGGCGATCGCCTGCAGCTCGGCGGCGCTGGCGTCGGCGCCCGGCGTCGGCCGGCCGTCCTTGCCGCGGTGGTTGTCGGTGCGCCCGGTCGAGAAGCCGATCGCGCCGGCGACGATGGCCTCGCGCACCAGCTCGCCCATCCGCGCCATCTCGGCGTCGGTCGCGACCTCGCCGGCCAGCGCCCGCTCGCCCATCGCGAACACCCGCACCGCGTCGTGCGGCACGTGGAACGCCAGATCGATCGTGTGGCGGCGGCGATCGAGCACGTCCATGTACTCGGGGAAGGTCTCCCAGCCCCAGGTCAGCCCCTCGGCCAGCGCGGTGCCCGGGATGTCCTCGACGCCCTCCATCAGCGCGATCAGCCGGTCGCGATCGGCGACCCGGCACGGCGCGAAGCCGACGCCGCAGCTGCCCATCGCCACGGTGGTCGCGCCGTGGATCGACGACGGCAGCATCTCTTCGTCCCAGCTGGCCTGGCCGTCGTAGTGGCTGTGGACGTCGACGAAGCCGGGGGTGACCAGCGCGCCGTCGGCGTCGAGGGTGGCCCGGGCCGGGCCGAGGTCGCGACCGATCGCGACGACGTGGCCGTCGGCGATCGCGACGTCGGCGGTGCGCGCGGGCGCGCCCGCGCCGTCGACCACGGTGCCACCACGGATGAGCAGGTCGTGCATCCCGGCATGGTACCGCCGCGGGCTTGCGCGCGGCCACCGCGGCGCCCAGGATGCGGCGGTGGCAGCCGATCCACCGTCGCGGTCGTGGACCGAGCGCATCCTCGAGGTCCTGGCCGAGCTGATGCCGGGGCGCGCGATGGCCAGCGCCGCCGAGGCCACCGAGCGGGGCGGCGCGCTGGCCGAGCTGACCGCGCTGGCCCAGGGATCGCTGGCGCTGTGGCTGGCCGAGCGCCAGCAGGCCCGGGCCGGCCTCGAGGGCGGCTTCGACCGGATCGCCGCGGTCGGCGGCCCGGTCGAGCTGGTGGCGCGGCTCGAGCCCGGCACGCCGGCGGAGCTGGAGGTGGCGTTCTTCGTCGACGGCCACCACGTCGGCAACGGCAAGACCAGCGAGCTGGGCGCGGCGGTGTGCGCCTTCACGCCGACCGCGCCGGGGCTGGCGGAGATCGCGTCGGCGCTGCGCGACCCCGACGGCGACGAGCTGATCGCGCCGCAGCCGATCGCGCGGCTGCAGGTGGTCGGCGATCAGCCGGTGGTGGTGGCCGACGCCCGCCTGCTCGACGGCGCCGACGCCACGACGCTGGCGCCGCTGGCCGCGCTGGCCGATCGCGGCGTCGCGCTGTGCTGGGCCGAGCTGGACGCCGTGGCGCAGGTCGACGCCCGCCACGCGCAGCTCGCGGCGCTGGGCCTGCCGCCAGCGGCGGTGCTGGCGGTCGCCGCGCGCGAGCGCGACATCGCGACGCTGGGGCTCGACTTCGGCGTGGTCAACGCGCGCCTGCTGGTGCGCCGGACCCGCGCCGCCGGCGTGCCGCTGGTCGCGGCGATCACCACCGCCAACGCCGTGGACGGCGCCGCGGCGGTCGGGCTACCGGCGATGACGCTGGCGCAGCTCGCGGCGCGGCTGGCGGCGCCCGATGGCCTCGACGACCTGCGCGCGGCCGCCGCGGCGTTCGTCGCCGCTCGCGACGCCGCGACCGGCCCGGCCGCGCTGGCCCGCCGGCTGGACCTGATGACCGCCACCGCCGCAGTCGCCGGCAACGCGATCGACGTCGAGCTCGACAACCGCGCCGCGCGCGCGGCGCTGTTCGCCGACGTCGCCGCCGCCACCCGCAGCGTCCACCTGCAGTTCTACATCCTCAAGGAGGGGCGCTTCGCCACCGAGCTGGTCGAGCTGTTGCGCGCGCGGGGCCGCGCCGGCGTCGCGGTGCGGCTGGTGGTCGACGCGCTGTACAGCCGCCACCAGGTGCTGGGCCGCACCAACCCGGTGCTCGCCGCGCTGCAGGACCAGCCCGGCGTCGAGGTGATCGCCTCGGATCCGATCACGCTGGGCACCGGCGTCGACACCGTCGCGCTCAAGCAGCGCGATCACCGCAAGCTGGCGATCATCGACGGCGCCGTCGCCTACGTCACCGGCCGCAACGGCGCCGACGAGTACTACCTGGGCTGGGACGAGCTGGCGATCGACGACGCGACGCCGCACGACGCGATCCCGTGGCTCGACGCCCACGCCCGGGTGCGCGGCCCGCTGGTGGCCGAGCTCGAGGAGGTGTTCGCGGCCAACTGGCGGCGCAACGGCGGCGGCCCGCTGCCGACGTCGACGGCGCCGCCGCCGGCCGGCGACGTGGTCGCGCGGGTGATCACCCACGACGGCGTCGACGACGCCCGCGCGATGGCGGCCTACGACGCGCTGTTCGCCGGCGCCCGGACCCGGCTGATCGTCGTCAACGACTTCCCGGTGATCGCCGACCTGGCGCTGCGGCTGATCGCGGCCGCGCAGCGCGGGGTGGCGGTCGACATCCTCACCGGCAACGGCCTGGCCCGGCGCGGCGACGGCAGCTTCTTCGACGGACCGCGCCACCGCGAGCTGTTCGAGTACATGGTCAAGCGGCGCTACGAGCCGCTCCTGGCCGCGGGGGTGCGGGTCGCGGAGTTCGTCGTGCCGCCGGCGCCATCGATCACCGCGCGCGGCGGCGCGATCCGCCCCTACGTCCACGCCAAGCTGGTGGTGGTCGACGGCTGCATCGCCAGCGTCGGCACCGCCAACCTCGACGCCACCGCCAGCCACTGGGAGCGCGAGGTCAACCTGGTCGTCGAGTCGACGGCGATCGCCGGCGCGCTGACCGCGCAGCTCGACGCGATGCTGGCCGCGGCGTTCCCGATCGATCGCGAGTCGGCGTACTGGCGGCGCGAGGCGCCGCACCGCGCGGTGGCCAGCCGGCTGTGGCCCGATCGCCTGTACTCGTGAGCGCGATCCGCGCGCGCCGCGCCGCTACCCGACGACGCGGTTGCGGCCGCTGCGCTTGGCCTCGTACAGGTTGGCGTCGGCGCGCTTCACCAGATCCTCGGGCCGCCCGGGGTCGGCGTGATCGATCTCGGCCACGCCGAGGCTGATCGTCGCCGGGATGGCCAGCGCCTCGTGGACGAACGGCGCGCTCGCCACCAGCGCGCGCAGCTCCTCGGCGAACGCCATCGCGCCGGCGCGATCGGTCGCGGGCAGGATCGCGGCGAACTCCTCGCCGCCGTAGCGGGCCAGCAGATCGGTGGCGCGGACCCGCGGCTTGAGCCGGCGGCACAGCTCCTTGAGCGCGGCGTCGCCGGCGAGGTGGCCGTGGGTGTCGTTGATCTTCTTGAAGTGATCGATGTCGATCATCACCAGCGCCAGCGGCGTGCGGTTGCGCACCGCCGCGGCCAGCTCGCGCTCGAGGAACTCGAGGAAGTGGCGCTTGTTGTGGACCCCGGTGAGGCCGTCGATGATCGACATCCGGTAGATCTCTTCGTGGTACTGCGCCTCGATGTTGTCGCCCGACAGGAACTTGCAGATCGCGGTGCCGAACCGCACCAGGTCGCCGTCGCGCAGCGGGTGACGCTGGACCTTCGCGTCGTTGACGTGGACGCCGTTGGTCGAGCCCAGGTCCTCGACCTGCCAGCCGGCGTCGTCGCGGAAGATCCGCGCGTGCTTGCGCGACAGGCCGTCGCCCTCGAGCGGCACGTCGAGCTCGGGCAGCCGGCCGACGACGTGCTCGGGCTGGGTCAGGCTGAAGCGCCGGCCCATGCCCGGGCCCGGCGGGTAGATGGCCAGCAGCACCGCGTCGCCGGTGGCCGCCGGCTTGGGGATCGCCGGGGCCATCTGCAGGAACAGCGTCTTCTCTTTCTCACCGGCCATGCGCTACCTCAGGATACGCCAACTCCTGGCCGTCCTCGCCGCGACGCGAGGAATCGGTGGGGTAGCGGCCCCGGCGCCGGCCGATCGCGGCCGTTGTGCGGCCCACGACCGCGCGCGGTTACGCGGGCTTCTGCTGCTCGCGCTCGATGCTCTCGAACAGCGCGCGGAAGTTCCCGGCGCCAAACCCGCGATCGCCCTTGCGCTGGATGATCTCGTAGAAGAACGGCCCCGCCGCCGGGTCGCCGTACAGGCCGGCCGACTCCTTGAGGAAGATCTGCAACATGTAGGCGTGATGGTGGTCACCATCGACCAGGATCTCGAGGTCGCGCAGCACCTGGTGGTCCTCGTCGATCTGGCCGATGCCGGTCTTGTCGAGCCGCGCCGGCAGCATGTCGTAGTAGCTGCCCGGGGTCGGCATGAAGGTCACGCCGCTGCCGCGCAGGCCGCGGACGCCCTCGACGATGTCGGCGATCGTCAGCGCCGCGTGCTGCACGCCGTCGCCGCGCAGCTCCTCGTTGAAGATGTTGATCTGCGACGCCTTGAAGTACGGGCGCGCCGGCTCGTTGTTGGCGAACTTGACCTGGCTCTGCGGGTCCCACATGACGATCGACTTCAGGCCCGAGCCGGTCTGGCGCGCGGGATCGACGTCGCTGGTGTGGAACGCGACCTGCCACAGCTGCTCGAGGCCGAGCACGTGCTCCATCCACAGGAGCGCCGGCTTCATCGTCTGGAAGTTCGACGTGACGTGATCGATGTGGCCGAAGCCGTAGCGGTTGTGCGCCCCGGCGGCCACCGCCTCGGCGCCGGGGTACAAGGGCGCGTAGCCGCGGCGCTCGCAGAACCGGAACGTCGTGTCGCCGAACGGCGTCGTGATCGAGAACTGGCGCAGCGTGCCGCCGTCGCTGGTGAAGGTCTGGATCTCGTCGATCGGCGTGCCGCCGCGGGCCTCGAGCTCGCGGAACGCGTGCGCGGCGTCCTCGACCTCGAAGATCAGCGTGCCGACGCCGTCGGGGTGCTTGCTCAGGAACCGCGCGGCGCGCGACGGCGGCCCGGCGGCGCCGGCGATCGGCGCGCTGACCACCACCGCGACGTCGCCGGCGGTGAACGCCGCCGAGCGCTGCCGGCCGCGGGCCTCGAGGTCCGGCGTCGAACGCCAGGTCTCGGCGAAGTCGAGGCGGTCGACGTAGAACCGCCGGCTGCGCTCGAGATCGTGGACGTAGTAGTGCAGGCCGGCGAGGCGGGTGATGCCGAGCGGGGCGAGCTTGCTCATGGCGGCAGGGCGTATCACGAGGAGCGGCCGGCGGTCGATCCTGGTTGGCGACCGCCCGCGCCGGTGCTACCAATGACGCGTCGTGCGCATCGCGTCCTCGCCGCTCCGGAAGACCTGACGACGGTCCTGATCGACCGCCTCGTCCCGTCCGTCTTTCGTCTCGAGCCACACGCGCCTGCCGCCGTCGAAGCCCTGTGGGCCGACGGCGCCGCGCGCTGGAGGAAGTGTCATGAGCCATCCCACCGTCATCATCGAGATCCGCGCCGCCGAAGGGGGCGCCGACGCCAAGCTCTTGGTCGCGGAGCAGTTCGCCATCTACCAGCGGCTCGCCGCCCGGAGGCGACTTTGACCTCGAGCTGTGCGACGCGCGCGCCGGGCTGATCGTGTTCCGGGCGACCGGCCCCGACGCCGGGCTGTTCCACGACGAGGCTGGCGGCCACCGCTGGCAGCGCGTGCCGCCGACCGAGAAGCGCGGGCGCGTGCACTCGAGCACGATCACCGTCGCGGTGCTGCCCGAGCCCGCGGCGGCGGCGCTCGAGCTGCCGGCCGCCGACCTCGAGTGGACGGCGTGCCGGGCCACCGGCGCCGGCGGCCAGCACCTGCAGAAGACCGACAGCGCGGTGCAGGTGCGGCACCGGCCGACCGGCATGATCGTCAAGAGCCAGGGCCAGCGCTCGCAGCACCAGAACCGCGCGGTGGCGCTGGCGACGCTCCGCGCCCGGTTGGCCGCGGCCGCGGCGGCGGCCGCCGCCCGGGATCGCGACGACGCGCGCCGCCGCCAGGTCGGCAGCGGCATGCGCGGCGACAAGCGCCGCACGGTGCGGGCGCAGGACGGCACCGTGCTCGACCACCTGACCGGGCGCAGCTGGCGGCTGCGCGACTACGAGCGCGGCGAGTGGTAGCCCGCCGGCGCGGCGGTGATCGTCATCCCTCGAGGATCGCGTCGAGCCACGGGTTGCGGAGCTTGCGCTCGGGGTCGTAGCGGTCGGCCAGCGCGGCGAAGTCGTCGAGCCGCGCGTACTGCTGGCGCAGGTAGGCGCGATCGAAGCGCGCCTCCTTGCCCCAGTGCGGTCGGCCGCCGTGGGCCCGCGCGAAGTCGTCCATGCGCTCGAGCTGCGCCGGCCAGCCGCCGGGATCGATGTTGTAGAGCGACAACCAGATCGTGTCGCGCTGGTAGCCCGGCGACAGCCACAGGTCGTCGGCGGCGCTCCACCGCAGCTCCTGGATGAAGTTGTAGGTGTGGCCGCCGCCGAGCAGGAGCGCGCGGTACGCCGGCAGCAGCCGCGCGGCGTCGGCGGCCGGGAACGCCCACTCGCCCTCCCGGTGCACCGGCGGCACCGGCGTCAGGAAGCCGACCGCGCTCGGCACGACCCGATCGAGCGGCCGGCTGGCCTCGCGGGTGAGGAAGCGGTTGATGCCGGGGATCCAGCGGCGGCCCGAGGCGCGGCCGGCGGCGACCAGCGCGCGGTACATCGCCACCGACACCACGCGATCCTTGACGAACCGACGCAGCCGCGAGTCGTCGGCGGGACGATCGGTGCGCCGGCGGTCGTAGACGATCACGTCGTCGGACGGCGGCAGCCACCACAGCTTGTAGTGATCGCTGGCGGCCAGCGCGGCGTCGAGCCCGGCCAGCGCGTCGGCGAAGCTGGCGCGGGTGGTGACGTCGTGGAGCTGGAACGCCGGCACCACGTCGAAGGTGACCGCGGTGGTGACGCCCAGCGCGCCGAGGCCGACCACCGCGCCGGCGAAGTCGGCGTCGCCGCGGGCCAAGGTCACCACCTGGCCCCGGCCGTCGACCAGCTCGAGCCGCGCCACCTGCGCGCTGATGCACCGGAAGCGCGCGCCGCTGCCGTGGGTGCCGGTGGCGATGATCCCGGCCACCGCCTGCTGATCGATCGAGCCCAGGCTGGTCAGCGCCAGGCCGTGGCGCGCCAGGTACGCGTTGACCTCGTGGAGGCGCATGCCGCCCTCGACGGTCACCTGCATCCGATCGCGATCCAGCGCCAGCGGCCGGCGCATGCGATCGAGCGACACCAGCGTGTCGTCGGTGACGATCGCGGGCGACCACGAGTGCGCGGCGCCGACCGCGCGCAGCTTGCGGGCCCCGCGCACGATCGCGATCACCTCGGCGCGATCGCGCGGGCGCGCGACGACGCGCGGCCGGAACCGCAGGTTCTTGCCGAAGTTGGTGACGGTCGGCACGGCGCGAGTGTACGCCGGCGCGTGGCGCAGCTGGCCGCGGCGGCGTATATCCTCGGGCCGATGGCCACCTTCGTCCACGGCTGGGGCCTGACCGCACTCTCGCTGGTCGTGATCACGCTGGTGTTCGCCGGCGCGTGGCTGCACGTCGCCGGCGAGCTGCGCTGGGTGCGGGTGCTGACCGATCAGCTGGGGCTCGAGGTGGTCGACGCGCCCGAGGCCAAGCGCGGCGGCGGGCTCGACGTGGCGGCGGTGCGCGAGGAGGCCCACGCGGTGTGGACCGCGACCGACGCGGCGTGGGCGGCGCGGCAGGTGCGCTCGTGGCAGATGCGGGCGCTGCGGCTCGAGCCGGCGCTGGCGTTCTGGATCGACCTGCTGCGGCAGCTGGGGCTGCTCGGCACGGTCGTCGGCCTGGGGCTGTCGCTGACGATCGCCGGCGACGCCGACGCGCTGCTCGGGCCGCTGGCGCTGGCGGTGTGGACCACGGTGGCCGGCCTCGGCTACTCGATCGTGCTGTCGAGCCTGTACGGCATGCGCCTGACCGCGTGGGTCGACGCCTGCGCCAAGAACCTCGAGGCGTGGGACGCGCGGCGCCGCGCGGCGGTGCAGCCGTGAAGCGCTGGGTGCCGCCGCCGTCGTCGCTGACGTCGCTGCTCGACGTGCTGTTCATCCTGGTGTTCGCGGCGCTGGTGCAGCTGGCCGCACGCCAGGCCCCGGCCGCGGCCGCGGCCGCGCCGCCACCGCCGACGCCACCACCCGCGCCGCTGGCCAACGCGGCGCTGCGCCAGGCGGCGATCGCGGCGACCACCAAGCAGCTGGCCGGCGCGCCGCTGCTGGTCGCGCGGATCGCCGCCGACGGCACGCTGGCCGCCCTCGAGCGCGACGGCGATCGCCGCGCGCTGCCGGTGCCGCTGCTGGCGGCGATCGCCGACCCCGACGTCGGCGTCGCGTACGTCGGCGATCGCGCGCCGGCGCAACGGGTCTGCGCGCTGGTCGCCGCCGGGTTCGGGCTGCCGACGCTGCGCGACGCGGTGGTGGTGATCGCGCCCGACGCGCCGCGCGCCGCGCTGCCGGTGGCGCTGGTCGCCGGCCTCGAGCGCGACGCCGAGCGCTGCCACCCCGAGCAGCACGCGCTGGCGCTGGTGCTCTACCCGGAGGCGACGCCGTGACCACGCCACGCGAGGTCGAGTCGGCGGTGGCCAAGGTGCTGGCGCGCCAGCGCCGGCGGCGACGGCTGTTCGCCGCGGCGGTGATCGCGGCGCTGGTCATCGCGCTCTTGGCGATCCGCTGCGGCGGCGGGTTCGGCCTCGGCGGCGGTGACGGCCTGGGCGGCGGCCGCGGCGGCGCGGGCACCGGCTCGGGCTCGGCCCGTGCGCCGGCGCGCTGTCAGATCCGCGTCGACGCCACCGGCGTGACTGTCGACGGCAAGCCCGCGACGCCCGCGGCGGCGGTGGCCGCGTGCCGCGGCGGCGCCGACGTCGTGGTCACCGGCGACGCGCGCCAGGGCACCTGGGACGAGCTGGCCCGGGCGCTGGCCGCCGCCGGCGTGGCCACCGCGGTGCGCGGCGCTGGCGCGCCCATCGACGTCGACGCCGGGCCGTAGCCCGTCACTCGATCCGCAGGTCGACGACGATGTCCGCGATCGGCGTCGGATCGTCGCCGGCGACGAACGTCAGCCGCAGCTGCGACGTGGCGGTGTAGGCCGCGAGGTCGACCCGGGCGTCGATCGCGCCGTGGCCGCGCATCGCCAGCGTGGCGTCCGCGAACGGCACGTCGGCGGCGGCCACCTCGACGGTCGCGCGGACCACCGCGGTGGTGTCGGAGAGCGACACCAGCGTCCACGTGGTCAGCCCCGGGATCGGCTTGGCCCCGAGCCCCGCCGCCAGCGCCAGCGGCGCGGTCCAGCGCGCGCCGACGCCCACCGCCGCCGCGGGCACGATCGGCAACGCGTGCTCGGCCTGGGTCTGCTGCAGCACGACGCGCCCGCCGTTGTCCGGCGCCGCCGCCTCGTGGCGGCCGCGGGGCCCCATGCGCCAGCTGCCCGCGGTGCCGGCCGGCACCGGCAGCGCGGTGGCGCCCAGCGTCAGCGTGACGATCGCGTCGTCACCCGCGCGCGCGAAGGCGTAGTCCCAGGTCAGGTCGATGTCGACGGGCTTCGCGCCGGCCGGCGTGGTGCGCGCGTGGTAGGTCGCGTGGCGCGTCGTGCCGGCGACGATCTGGTAGCGCAGCGCGCGCCGCGGCCCGGTGCCCGGGTCGAGCACGACGACGCCGTCGGGTTCGGCCACCGGCGCGTCCGCCGCCGCGGCCGGCGTGTTCGCGGGCGCGCGTGGCGACGCCACGGGCCCGCCGCACGCCGCGAGCGCCACCGCCGCCACCGCCGCCACTGCCGCGGCCCGCCTCACGCCACCGCGTCCGGCTGGCGATCGGGGTGGGCGGCGAGGAACGCCGCGTCGTCGGCGCAGGCGGCGTCGATGATGCGCAGCCGCGGGTACGGATCGAGCGACACGCCGAACCGCCGCGCCGAGTACAGCTGCGGGATCAGGAAGCAGTCGGCCAGGGTCGGCGCGTCGCCGACCGAATAGCGATCGGCGCCGTGCCCCACGGCGGCCTCGTAGGCGGCGAGGCCGCTGGCGATGAAGCCCTGGACCCAGGCCTGCTCGTCGCCGCCCAGCGCCTTGACCTTGCGGGTGGTGGTGAGGTTCTGCAGCGGCTGGATGCCGGTGTTGATCAGCTCGGCCAGCGCGCGGACCCGCGCCCGCGTGGCCATCGCCGCGTGCGACGACCCGATCGGCAACAGCGGGTGCTGCGGCCAGCGCTCGTCGAGGTACTCGAGGATCGGCAGCGACTGGGTCAACACCACCGGCGGGCCCACGTCCTCGATCACCTCGAGCGTCGGCACCTGCGCCATCGGGTTGAGCGCCTTGTACGCCTCGGTGTGCTGGGCGCCGCCGTCCTTGATGATGTTGACGACGCGGTACTCGTAGGCCAGGCCCTTGAGCGCCAGGCCGATGCGCACCCGGTAGCTGGCCGACGAGCGCCAGTAGTTGTGCAGGACCAGGTTCACGGCGCGCGCTCCGGCGCGACGACGACCTGCTCGATCGTCCCGAACGGGCTGGTGCCGTCGGCCAGCACCGCCTCGATCGCGATGCGATCGCCGACCTTCATGAACGGCGTCTTGGGCGCGCCGCTGTCGATGGTCTCGATCATCCGGATCTCGGCCAGGCACGAGATGCCGCGGGCGCGATCGGCGTTGGACACCGTGCCGCTGCCGACGATGGTGCCGGCGGTGTAGCGCCGGGTCTTGGTCAGGTGCGCGATCAGATCGTGAAACGAGAAGTGCATCTCGGGGCCGCTGTCGCAGTCGCCGATGACCTGGCCGTTGTAGGTCGAGCGCACCCGCGCCTGCAGCCGGCCGTCGGCCCACGCCGGGCCCAGCTCGTCGGGGGTGACCGCGAACGGCGAGAACGCCGTCGCTGGCTTGGACTGGAAGAAGCCGAAGCCCTTGGCCAGCTCGTCGGGGATCAGGTTGCGCAGCGTGACGTCGTTGGCCAGCATCACCAGCCGCACGTAGGGCGCGGCGGCGGCGGCGGCCACGCCGCGCGGGGTGTCGCCGAGGATCACGACGACCTCGGACTCGTAGTCGAGGCCCCACGCCGGATCCGGCAGCTCGATCGGATCGCGCGGACCGAGCAGGTCGCCCGAGCCGCCCTGGTACACCAGCGGGTCGGTGGTCAGCGTGGCCGGCGGCTCGGCCTTGCGCGCCTTGCGCACCAGGATGACGTGGTTGAGGTACGCCGAGCCGTCGACCCACTCGAAGGCCCGGGGCAGCGGCGCCGCCAGCCGCGTCGGATCGATCGGCAGGCCGTCGAGCGCGCCGGCCGCCAGCTCGGCCGCGACCGCGCGCAGGGCCGGGGCGGCCGCGTCCCAGTCGTCGAGCGCGCGCTGCATCGAGGTCCACGGCGCCGGCGCCGGCGCGCCGACCGCGCCGTCGGCGCGCACCACCAGCAGGCGACCATCGCGAGTGCCATCACGCAACGTGGCGAGCTTCATCGCGGCGAACCGTACGCCGATCGATTCCGCGTGCCAACCGCGTAAGCCGGTCGCCGACGCCGCGTTTCCACGGCGCCACCCCGGCGACGCGCCCGCGTCGCTGTCCCGTCCCCTGCCCTCCCTGGAGCCTGCCATGTCGCTCTCGCCGCGCGGCCGCGCCGCCGCCCTGCTCGTGATCTGCCTGCTCGCCGCCGCGTGCGGCGCCCGCCCCCAGTACGCCTCGGCGCGGATGGCCCCGGCCGCGGCCGACGCGCCGCCGCCGCCGCCGCTCGAGCGATCGCTGTTCGCGCGCGATCCCCAGGGCGCGCTCACCGAGGACGCGCTGCAGCAGATCCTGGCGGCGCCGATCGAGCTCGACCTGCCGGCGCGGGTCGGCGTGGTGCCGATCGTGACCGCCACCGACTGGCGCGGCCCCAACCCCGACTACCTGCGGGTGCCGGCCGGCGTCGCGCCGTTCATGCAGCGGCTGCGCGGCAGCGAGCCGTTCACGCTGGTCACCGAGATCATGCCGATCCCGTCGGGCGCGCTGGGCATGGAGGCGCTGCGCGAGATCGCCGCGCGCTACCGCCTGCGCTACGTGGTGCTGTACCGCGAGGTCATCGCCACCAAGAGCACGGTCGGCCCGATCGCGTGGGGCTACGCCACGGTCGTCGGCGCGGCGTTCCTGCCCGGCCAGGATCACACCGCCTACGGCTACCTCGAGGCCAGCCTGTTCGACGTCAAGACCGGCCTGCTCCTGTTCACGACCCGGCGCTCGGTGCTCGGGCGGCGCCGCTCGAACCTGTGGCACCAGGACGACAAGCTGGCGGCGCTGGCCTCGACCCTCGCCGTGCGCTCGGCGCCGGCGCTGGCCGACGACGTCAAGAGCGACCTCTTCCGCTTCGCCGACGCCGCGCGCGTCGAGAACCAGCGCCACGGCCAGGTCGCCGGCGCGCCGGGTGTCCCGGCGATCGGCCCCACCACGGCCGCCGTCGCGACCGGCGAGTGAGCCGCGCGGCGCGCCGCTCAGCCGCGCAGCAGCGAGCGCCCGTTCGGGGCGAGGATGCCGTCGTACAGGTCAGCGACCGCGATCGGCGCGGTGAGCGTTGGCAAGGCGAACGCGTCGCCGTCCGCGAAGGTCGTGACCTGCCAGTCGGCACCCTGCCGCCGGTACACCTTCACCCGCCGCTGATCTTGGGCCACCAGGACGTAGGCTTGCAGCGACGCCAGGGACTGGAAGTCGACGCGCTTGTCGCCGTCGTCGTCGCCGTCGCTCGATGGCGACAGCACCTCCACGACCAGCACCGGGTTGGTCGTCGCCTGGCCGTCATGCGCCGGGTGTTCGGGGGGACCGCAGATCACCGAGCCATCCGCGTAGCGCCCGCGCATGCGCGCGGCGATCCAGAACCGCTGATCGGGCGTGTAGTAGCGACAGCCGCCCGCTTCGCGGTTCCCGAGCAGCCGCGCGAACCGACCGGCCAGCGCGTTGTGTTCGTCGGAGCCGCCCGCCATCGCCACGATGACTCCATCGAGGAACTCGTGCCGTCGCTCGCTGCCCTGCTCCACCGCCAGGTAGTCGGCGTAGGACGCACGCCGCGGCAGCCGAAGGGTGGCCTCCATCCCGGTAGCCTAGCACCGCCGGCGGCGACCGCGTCGCCGCGCGTCGGCCGTCAGCGCTCGAGCGGCAAGCCGAGCAGCGCGCGGCGCGCCAGGTCGAGGAAGTCGGTGGCGGTGACGATGCCGACCAGCGCGCCGTGCTCGTCGACCACCGCGACCGAGTTGATCGTGAGCTCGAGCATCAGCGCGGCGGCCTGGTGGGCCGGGGTGTCGGGCCCGACCTTGACCACGTCGGGGCTCATGATCTCGGAGACCCGGGGGGCGCGGCGCTCGACCGCGGTGGCGGCGCGGAGCAGGTCGCGATCCGACAGCACGCCGACCAGGCGGCCGTGATCGTCGACGACCGGCAGGTGGCGCACCGCGGCCGACTCCATCTCGGCGTGGGCCTCGGTCACCAGCTCGCTGGCGCGGATGGTGACGAGCGCGGTGGACATCAGGTCGGCGACCTTGAGCTGGTAGGGCTTCACGCCCCGATGATGAGCCTCCGCGGGCCGCGGCGCGAGCCTCGAAGCGCACGGTCGGACGTCACGCGCGATCGGCGCGCCGGACCCGCGCGGCGCCGCGCGCGGCGCGATACGATGGCGGGTGATGCTCGATCGCGTGCGCGCCCTGCCCTTCGCCGTGCTCCCCCTCGTCGTCGCTTGCGGCGGCGGCGCCCGCCCGACCACCCCGCCAGCGTCGCCCCCACCGAGCGGCGACGCCTGCGCCGCCGGCGTGCGCCTGCCCGGCGTCCCGACCGCCGCCGCGACCTGGGACGACGTGCGCGCCGCGCTCGGCGACGCCGCCGAGGCGTGCACCCCGGACGCCGGCTGCGGCCCCGACCTCGCGGTGAGCGTGGTGCCGGAGCACGGCGCGATCGTCGTGAAGAGCGCCGACGGCTACCACGTGGCCACCGACCTGTGGGAGGCGTACAGCGCGCCGCCGCAGGTCACCACCGCCGCCCTCGGCGCGCTGACGCACGTCGCGGTCCGCTGGGAAGAGCTGGGGCGCGAGGAGGTGTGTGACGAGGGCGTCGAGGAGGGCAGCGGCGAGTGCGGTTCGGCGACGGTGGTGGTGTCGAGCAACGCGTTCGACGCGGTGGTCGATCCCTCCGCCGGGGCGCTGGTGTGGCAGGCGACGTGCTCGGTCGAAGGCGACGTCACCTTCCACGCCCCGGCGGTGGCCGCCGACGACGACGCCTTCAGCTACACGCCGTGCGCGACCGGCGCGACCACGGCGCGGTTCGCGGTGACCGCGCTGGCGGCTTGCGGCGCGCCGTAGCGACATCGCGCCCCCTTGCGCCAGTTGTATGCGTGCCCACATTCGAGGCATGCCCGCGATCACCCGCGCGCCCGCCGTCGCCGGCACCTTCTACCCCGCCGCGCCCGACGCGCTGCGCGCGCAGGTCGACGCGTTGCTCGCCGCGGCGCCCGCGGCCAGCGCGCTCGCCTGCCCCAAGGCGCTGATCGTGCCGCACGCCGGCTACGTCTACACGGGACCGATCGCCGCGGCGGCGTTCGCCCGGCTGGCGCCGTTCAGCGACCGCATCGAGCGGGTGGTGCTGATCGGCCCGGCTCACCGGGTGTTCGTGCACGGCCTGACCAGCCCCGGCGCCGCGCGCCTGGCCACGCCGCTGGGCGAGGTCGAGGTCGACACCGCGGCGCTGGCCGAGGTCGGCGTCGGCGACGACGCCCGGGCCCACGCCCGCGAGCACGCGCTCGAGGTCGAGCTGCCGTTCCTGCAGCGGGTCGCGCCGCGCGCCCAGGTGGTCCCGATGATCGGCTCCCGGGCCAGCGCCGCCGAGGTCGGCGCGGTGCTCGAGCGGCTGTGGGGCGGCCCCGAGACGGTGATCGTGGTCAGCTCGGACCTGTCGCACTTCCAGCCGTACCGCGCGGCCCGGGCCCACGACGAGCGCACCGCCGATCGCATCCTCGACCGCGACATCGATCTGGAGGGCGACGACGCCTGCGGCGCGATCGGGATCAACGGCCTGATGTGGGTCGCGCGGCGCCGCCGGCTGCGGATCGAGCTGTGCGATCTGCGCAACTCCGGCGACACCGCCGGCGGGCGCGACGAGGTGGTCGGCTACGGCGCGTTCGCGCTGTACGAGGTGGCGTCGTGATGACCGGGCCGCAGCGGGCCGAGCTCGCGCGCTGGGCGCGCGCGCGGCTGCGCCAGGAGCTGGGCGGCCCGGCGGCGGCGCCGCCCGAGGGCGCGTGGACCGAGGCGCCGGGCGCGACCTTCGTCAGCCTGCACTGGCCCCACGGCGAGCTGCAGGGGTGCATCGGCACGCTCGAGCCGCGGCGGCCCATCGTGGTCGACGTGGCCGCCAACGCGCTGGCCGCGGGGCTCGACGATCCGCGCGGCATGCGGCTGGCGCTCGAGGACCTCGATCACCTCGAGGTCGAGGTGTCGGTGCTGTCGCCCTTGACCCGGGTGCCGGTGACCACCGAGGCCGAGGCGCTGCGCGCGATCCGCCCTGGCGTCGACGGGCTGCTGCTGAAGCACCGGGGCCAGCGCGGCACGCTGCTGCCGACGGTGTGGGCCCAGCTGCCCGAGCCGGCGGCGTTCCTGGCGATGCTGCGGCGCAAGGCCGGGCTGCCCGCCGAGTACTGGAGCCCGGACCTCGAGCTGTGGCGCTACACCACCGCGGTCGCGACCGACCCGGCGCCGGGGGTGCGATGAGCGAGCCGGCGTACCCCGCTCGCTGGTGGCACCTCGCCGACGACGGCAGGCTGCAGTGCGACCTGTGCCCGCGCGACTGCCGGCTCGGCGACGGCCAGCGCGGCCTGTGCTTCGTGCGCCAGCGCCAGGGCGAGCAGATGGTGCTGACGACCTACGGCCGCTCGAGCGGGTTCGCGCTCGATCCGATCGAGAAGAAGCCGCTCAACCACTTCTACCCGGGCACCAGCGTGCTGTCGTTCGGCACCGCCGGCTGCAACCTGGCCTGCCGGTTCTGCCAGAACTGGGACATCTCGAAGTCGCGCGACATGGATCGCCTGGCCGATCGCGCGAGCCCCGAGGCGATCGCCGCCGCCGCGGTGCAGGCCGGCGCGCGCTCGGTGGCGTTCACCTACAACGATCCGGTGATCTTCGCCGAGTACGCCCTCGACGCGGCCGCGGCCTGCCGCGCCGCGGGGATCGCGACGGTGGCGGTCACCGCCGGCTACATCCACGCCGCGCCGCGCGCCGAGTTCTTCGCCGGGATGGACGCCGCCAACGTCGATCTCAAGGCGTTCACCGAGGAGTTCTACCACCGGCAGTGCGCGGCCAGCCTGGCGCCGGTCAAGGACACGCTGCGCTACCTGGTCAGGGAGACCCGAGTGTGGACCGAGATCACGACGCTGCTCATCCCCGGCCTCAACGACGGCGAGCGCGAGCTGACCGAGCTGTCGGAGTGGGTCGCGGGCGAGCTCGGCGTCGACGTGCCGCTGCACTTCTCGGCGTTCCACCCCGACTACAAGCTCGGCGACGTGCCGCCGACGCCGCCGGCGACGTTGACGATGGCCCGGGCGATCGCGCGCCAGGCCGGGCTGCGCTACGTCTACACCGGCAACGTCCACGACGCCGAGGGCGACGCGACGCTGTGCCCCGGCTGTGGCGCGAAGGTGATCGAGCGCGACTGGTACCAGCTCCTGGCGGTGCGGATGGAGCGCGATCGCTGCGCCGCCTGCGGCACCGCGATCGCCGGCCGGTTCGACGACCACGTCGGCGACTTCGGCCGCCGCCGGCTGCGCGTCCACATCGGCTGAGCGGCGGGCGCGGCGGGCTGCGACGCGCGGTCGCGGGAGTGCCGATCGCTGCCGCGCCGCGGCCCTGGCGCGCGCGCCGATCGTGATAGCGTCACTGGCGAGGGATGACGGCCGCGAACGATCAGGTGACGTTCGGTGACGTCGAGCGCGCGGCGCGCGATCGCGATCCGCAGCTCGGCGAGCTGATCGTGCGCTACCTGGCGCAGCCCGATCCCGAGCCCGGCGCGCCCGAGGGCCGCGACGACGACGACGCGGACGCGCCGCCGGTGCCCCGCGCGCCCGCCGGCGCGATGACGCTGCCGCGGATGGTCCAGCTGCTGCGGGCCGACGCGATGCGCGGCAAGACCGCGACCGAGCGCAAGCTGGCCCGACGCGAGGTGTGGCAGGCAGCGCTGGGCTCGCCCTGGACGCCGCCGCGGCTGCGCCTGGGCGAGCTGCTGCTCGGCCTCGACGAGGCCGGGGACGACGCGGCCCGCGAGGCGCTGGTGGCGGTGTTCACCCGCGGCTGGCTGCACTGGGGCGTGTGGCAGGCGGCGAAGGCGATCTACAAGCGCGCCGAGGCGCGGCACGATGCGCTGTTGTTCGGCGCGCTGGCGGCGCGGTTCGATCGCCTCGGGCCCGGCACCGGGACACACGACGGCGCCGAGCTGCGGCTCGGCACCATGATGTACATGAAGAAGCGCGCGTGGCGCTGGCTGCGCCACCTGGGCCAGGCGGTGCCCGAGGCGTACCCGGCGTTCGCGATCGAGGTGCTGCGCCACTACCGCGACGACGAGCGCCCGGCGCCGTCGTGGGTGGCGGCGCAGATCTGGGATCACCGGCGGATGCGCCGCGCCAAGCGGCCGGGCGGCTTCGTGCTGCCGCCGTGGACCGAGCGCGCGTTCCCCGACGCGTGGAAGGCGTCGCCGGCGCCGCTGGTGCGGCTGTTGCTCGAGGCCCAGCACCGCGAGGTCGCGCTGTGGGCGATCGCCGGGCTCGAGGCCGATCACGCCGCGGCGCTGTACGCGCTGGCGCCGGCGCAGCTCGCGGCGATCGCCCGGCGCCACCGCGACGGGCCGGTGGCGGCGTTCGTGGTCAAGCTGCTCGGCGCGCGGCCCGACCTGCACGCGTCGCAGTACCGCGCGCTCGGGCTGCACGACGCGGTGCTGGGCTGGCTGCCGGCGCGCGACGCCGCGGTCGCCGGCTTCGCGATCACCTACGCCCGGGCCCACGCGCCGGAGCTCGATGTCGCCGCGCTGGTGGCGCTGGTCACCGACGGCGGCGCCGCCGCGGTGGCGTTCGCGCTCGATCGCCTGGGCGCGCTGCCGGCGGCGACGATCGGCCTGCCGGCGCTGGTGCGGCTGGTCGGCGTGACCGCGGCGCGGGCGCTGGCCACCGCCAAGCTGCGCGAGGGCGCGCGCCCGGCCGAGCTGGCGGTCGAGCTGTTCGTCGCGCTGGTCACCGGCAGCTACGATCAGCTGCAGTTCGCGATCGAGTGGTACGCCAGCGCCAACACGGTGATCCCGGCGCCCCACTGGATCGCGGCGCTCGGCGATCCGCGCTGCGATCGCGCGCTGCGCAAGCGCGCGCTCGAGGAGCTGGGCCGGCGCAGCGGCGCCGAGCTGACCGCGCGCTGGCTGCAGGCCGCGCTCGAGGATCGCGCGATCAGCGACGCGGTCGCCGGCTGGCTCGAGGCCGGCAAGCTGACCGGCGACGCGCTCGACGTCGAGTGGGTCAAGGGGCTGGTGATGCGGCCGCGGCTGCGCCCGCTGGCCTTGCGCATGCTCGGCAACCGGGCGCTGGTGGCGCCGGCGCGGATCGGCCTGCCGTGGCTGCTCGAGCTGACCCGCGCGCCCGAGCCCGAGCTGGCGGCGTTCGCGCAGCGGCTCTTGCTCGAGCACTTCACGCCCGAGGACTTCGGGGGCGATCGTGGCGGCGGGCTGGCGCGGCTGTGGGAGCTGGCGGCGGGCGGCAAGAGCCCGGAGCCGGTGCGCGCGTTCGCGTCGATCTACCTGCGCGCCCACCACCCCGAGCTGGGCCGGACGCTGCCCGAGGCCAAGGCGGTGGGGCTGACGCCGCGGCTCACCGCCGCCGACTACCCGCCGGCGCGGGTCGTGCCCCTGGCCAGCGATCCGCGCGCCGACGTGCGCAAGCTCGCGTGCGCGATCATCGGCGAGGAGCTCGTGCGCTGGGGCGACCGCGCCCTGCTCTACCAGCTGGCGGCCAGCGATCACCGCGAGCCGCGGACGCTGGGCAACCAGCTCTTGCTCGGTGCGCTCGCCGGCGGCGACGGCGCGGTGCCGGCCGACTGGCTCGACGGCGCCGCGGTGTTCGGCCTGACCGAGAGCGCGCACAAGGCGACCCGCGAGGTCGCGCTGACGGTGATCCGTCGCGCCTACGATCGGGTCGGCGGCCGGGCCCGATTGGCGTGGCTGATGGAGTCGAGCGAGCGCGACGTGCGGCTGTTCGCGGTGCGGCTGTTCTGGGATCGGCACCGGCCGCGGGCGCTGCCGCCGGGATGGACGCCAGTCCTATCCGGAGGGCCTGTCGCCAGGCCCTCCCCCGTCGGGTCACGCCCCGACGGGCCCCCCACCCGAGACGCGAGACGCCCGACCTCGAACGTCGCGAGCGCCGAGGCACTCCCGAGCGACGACACCGAGATCGCGGCGCTGCGGCAGTTCGCGCGCACGGTGCTGTTCGGGCTGCCGCCGGGTCGGCTGGGCGAGCGCGAGCCGCTGGCCGGCGCCAAGCCCGAGCGGCCGCTGCCGGCGTCGGTGGCCAAGCGCCGCCTGCTCGAGGCGCTGCGCGATCTGGCGGTAGCCGACGTGGCGTTCGCCGCGGTGATGACGCCGGTGATCGCCGAGCTAGCGGCGTCGGTGGCGCGCGGCGAGTGGCAGGCCGCGGTGGCGGCGCTGGCCGCGATCCGCGCCGCGCACCCGGGGCTGGGCACGCTGGGCCTGCCGGCGCCGCGGGCGCGCGCAGCCCACGAACCGGCCCGGCCGGCTGATCCCAGGAGGCCGACGTGACTTTCGGCCCGCAGCTCGAGCGCCTGCTGGCGGTGGCGGCGTCGCCGCGCCTGTTCGCGCTCGGCGGGCGCCGCGACGCCGACGGCCCGCCGCCGAGCGCGCTGCACCTGGTGCCGCGCGGCAAGGGCAAGCCGCGCTCGCTGGCGCTGGACGCGCCGATCCTCGCGCTGGCGTTCGGCGACGACGAGCTGGTGCTGGCCGGCTGCGGCGACGGCCGCCTGCGGGCGATCGTCGTCGGCGACGGCGAGCCGATGGTGCGGGCCGAGCTCGACCTGGGCGCGGCGGTGCGCGCGGTGCTGATCGTCGACGCCGGCTCGGCGCTGGCCACCACCGCCGACGGCGCGCTGCACCGGCTGACGCTCGAGGTGCGCGACGCGCGCCCGACGCTGACCGCGCGCGGCCGCGTGGCGGTGGCCGAGCGCGGGCTCGACGCCATCGCGGTCGAGGGCGGCGTGATCGTGGTCGGCGGCGTCGACGGCGCCTGGGTGGTCGACGGCGACCGCGCCCGGCCGCTGGCGGTCGGCGGCGACGGCGGCGTGCGCGCGCTGGTCGGGCTCGGCGACGGCCGGATCGTCGCCGGGTGCGGCGACGGCGCGGTGCGCACCGCCTACGTCGTCGGCGAGGCCGAGGCCGCGGATCGCGCCGGCGCCAACGCCCACGCGGGCGCGGTGCGCGCGCTGGCGCTCGGGCCGCTGCTGGTCGACGGCGCCGGCCGTGAGCTCGCGCGGCGGCTGTGGTCGCTGGGCGAGGACGGCGCGCTCAAGAGCTGGCCGCTCGACTCCAACCGCAAGCCGCGCACGCTCGAGCTGGGCGCCGGCCCCGGGACCGCGCTGGCGATCGCCGTGGGCGCGGTCAAGGGCGTCGACGGCTCGACGGCGCAGGTGATCGCGGTCACCGCGGCGCGCAAGCTGGTGGTGCAGACGCTGGGCGCCGACGGCGAGCCGGTCGGTAACCCGGCGGTCACCGCGGGCGAGCTCGAGCGGCTGGCGGCGGACCTCGAGGACCACAAGCCCAAGAGCCAGGGCGTGCGCGCCGCCGCGGTGATCACGCTGGGCGCGCTGCCCGAGGACGAGGCCCGGCTGTCGCTCGAGCGCGCGCTGGCCCGCGACCCCGCGCCCGAGGTGAAGATCGCCGCCGCCCAGGTGCTGGCCCAGGGCGGCCGCCGCCGCGCGCGCCCGGCGCTGCGCGCGGCGCTGGGCGACGGCAACGCTAAGGCGCGGGCCGCCGCGTTCGCGGCGCTGATCGCGCTCGAGGCCGCCGAGCCGCTGGCGGCGATCCGCGCCGGGCTGGCGGCGCGCGCCGAGGACGTCCGCGTGCTCGCGCTCGACGCGCTGGCCGCGCAGCCGCCGGGCACGCTGACCGCCGCGCTGGCCGCCGACGGGTTCACCGACGCCGTGCCCGCGGTCCGGGACCGCGCGTTCGCCGTCGCGCGCGCGCTGGGCGCCGCCGATCCGCGGTGGGCGGTGCGCACCGCGCTGGCCCGCGGCCCCGCCGATCTGCGGGCCCGCGCGCTGTTCACGCTGGGCCTGGTCGATCGCGCCGACGACGCGGCGGCCCGGGCGCTGGTGGCGGCGGCGCTCGACGACGACAGCCCCGAGGTGCGGTGGGCCGCCTACGCGGTCGCGCTGTGCGCGCGGCCGCGGCTGGCCGGGCGGCTGCGCGCCATCGACGCGACGCTGGCCGCCAACCTGATCGACGCCGCGGCCCGGGTCGGCGTGGCCGAGGCCGCGCTGCCAGCGGCGACGACCGAGGCCGCGCCGCTCGACGACGACGAGCGCGCGCCGCTGTTCCAGGCGATGGCGAGCCGCCAGCCCGAGACCGCGCTGCGCGGCGCCCGCGGCCTGGTCTACCTGGGCGATCCGCGCGCGCTGGGTGCGCTGCTCGGCCTGTCGCGGGACCCCGACGCCGGCGTGCGACGCGCCGCGGTCGACGCGCTGGCGGTGGCCGCGCGCACGATCGCCGACGACGACCGCGCGCTGGCGCGGCTGGGCTGGTTGCTCGACGACGCCGACCCGCAGGTACGGGGCGCGGCGATCGCGGCGCTGATCGAGCGCACCGCCGGCGCCGCCGACGCCGAGCTCGATCTCGCCGAGCTGGCGCTGCGCGCGAGCCAGGCCGACGTGCGGACCCGCGCGCTGGCGCTGCTGATCAAGCACGGCCCCGCCGGCCCGGTGGCGGCCCGCGCCGACGCGCTCCTGGGCGACGCGCTCGACGACGAGGCGCCGGCGGTGCGGACCGAGGCGTACAAGACCGTGTGGGCGTGGCACGCCGCGACGCCGCTGGTGCCGCTGGCCCGGGCGGCGCGCAGCCGCCACGCCGATCTGCGCGGCCAGGTGGTCGCCGAGCTGGCCCGCCGCCGCGCGGCGACGCCCGCCCCGGCGCGCGACGCCGCCCTCGACGCCGCGCTGGTGGCGCTGGTGCGCGATCCGGTGGCCGAGGTGGGCCACGCCGCCTACGCCGCGCTGGTCGGCGACGGCGCCGACGGCAAGCCCGAGCCCGGCCGCGCCCGCGCCGACGTGCACCTGGCGGCGATGGCGTCGCCGCGCGCATCGGTGCGCGCCGCCGGCGCGGCGGGGGCCCGCCACGCGCCGGGCGCGCAGGTGCGACCGCGCCTGGTCGAGCTGGTCAAGGACGACCAGCCGGCGGTGCACACCGCGGCGATCGAGTCGCTCGATCACGTCGCCCCGACCGACGCCGAGGGCTTCGCGCTGGCGTTCGCGTCGATCTTTTACGCGCTGCAGGTGCGCGCCGGCGAGCTGTGCGGCACCCGCCGGGATCGCCGCGCGGTGGCGCCGATGCAGCGGCTGCTGGCGATCCCGCGCACCGACGTCGATCGGCCGAGCGACGAGCTGCGGCGCCGGGCCGCGCGCGCGCTGGCGGACGTCGGCGACGCCGGCGCGGTGCCGTTCCTGTCGGGGCTGCTCGACGACGACGACGCGATCGTGCGCGAGATGGCGGGGCGCGGCCTGGCCACCGCGTGCGGCCCGGCCGAGCAGCAGGCGCTGCTCGACGCGCTCGGCCACGCCGATCTGCCGGTGCGGTCGTGGGCCGCCGAGGGCCTGGCCCGGCTCGGCGATCTGCGCGCGCTGCCGGTGCTGGCCGGCACCCAGCGTCACGATCACCGCCCGCTGCGGCTGGGCGCGATCGTCGGCCTGACCGCGCTCGGCGCCGATGGCGCCCGCGGCCTGCGCCAGGCGCTCGAGGACCCCGATCGCGAGGTCGCCGAGCTGGCGTTCGCGGTGATCGTCGCCCGCGACGTGGCGCTGGCCGCCGCCGACCTCGGCCCCGATCTGCTGCTCGACGCGCTGGCCAGCCCGGGCGCCGAGCTCCGGTTCGCCGCCGCGCGGCTGATCGAGGCCCGGGCGGCGGGCGCGCCGCTGCTCGACGTGGCGACCGAGCTGGTCGGCCCGCGCAAGCCGGTCGCGACCGCGGGCGCGGCGGCCGCCGACACCCGTGACTGGCCACCCGAGGCGCGCCGCGCCGCGCTCCTGCGGGTCGTCGTCGACAACCTGGCCAGCGACGCCAGCGCGCGCCGCTACGCCGCGGCCCAGGTGCTGGTGCTGCGGCCGCAGCCGCTGGCGTACTGGCGCGAGGCGCAGCGGCTGAGCGGCCCGGCCCAGACCACGGCGCCGGCGACCAACTACTCGTCCGAAACCCGGACACCCCGGACCGGCGGCTGGATCCGGCGGCTGGTGGTCGGACGCGCCGCCGCCGCGCTCGACGCCGCGCCGGCCCCGACCGAGCTCGAGCGGCTGGCGCTGATCCTCCGCTGCGCCGGCGGCCCCGAGCCGACGCCGGTGCCGCCGCGGCCCGCCGCGGGCGGGCTCGATCCCGCGACCGCCGCGCGGCTGGTGTTCGGCGTCTACGCCGGCCTGGTGCGCCAGGGGCCGGCCCCCGGCGCGGCCGACGAGACCCAGCGGGTGCGCCGGGACGCCGTGGCGCGCATCGCCGCGCTGGCCGCCGACGGCGCGGTCGGCAAGGACGCCGCGCTGCCGGCGCTCGAGCACGCGCTCGCCGACGGCCACAACCTGGTGCGCGCGGCGGCGATGACCGCGGTGCGGGCGCAGTACCCGGCCGGCGCGCTGGCGCCGCTGGCGGCGGCGCTGCGCTCGGCGGCCGACGTCGGCAAGGCGGCGCTCGACGAGCTGATCGGGCTGGCCTCGGCCGGCGACACCGACGCCACGGCGCTGGTCCACGCGGCGCTCGACGCCGACGACGCCGCCGTCCGCGCCCACGCGCTCCTGCGGCTGGCGCGGCTGTACCCCGCGGGGTCGGTCGCGCCGCTCCTGGCCGGCGCCCGCAGCCGGTTCGCCGACGTCCGCGCCGCGGCGGTCGCCGAGCTGGTCGAGCGCAGCGACGCCGGCGACGCCGGCGACGCCGGACCGGTGGCCGAGGCGCTGGCGACCGCGCTCGGCAGCGACGACGCCGAGCTGCGGCTGGGCGCGGCCCGAGGCCTGGCCCTGCGCGGCGACCCGCGGGCGATCGACGCGCTGGCCGCGCTGCTGCGCGACGGCGACTGCGCCGACGACGCCCGCGCCGCGCTGGTCGAGGCGGCCGGGCGCGCGCCGACGGTCGCCGGCGCGGCGGCGAGCGCGCTGGCGGCCCGGCTGCTCGACGATCCCGACCGCACCGCCGACGTCGGCGCGCTGGTGACCGCGCTGGGCGAGGTCGGCCACGAGGCCGCCGCGCCGGCGCTGCTCGAGCTGCTGGCCGGCGCGGTGCCCGAGGGCCAGCCCGATCGCTGGGCCAGCGTCCGCAGCGACGCGCTGTACGCGCTGCTGCAGATCGCGCGCGATCCCGCGCTGCGCCCGGCGCGCCTGCCCGACGGCCGCACCCGCGATCGCTACCGCGAGCCCGCCCTGCTCGGCTGGCTGGCCGAGGCCGCGCGCGCGACCGATCCGGCGATCCGCGCCGCGGTGGCGCGCACGCTCGGCGACGTCGACGACCGCGGCGCCGAGGAGCAGCTCGAGCGGCTGCTCGCCGATCGCGACGCCGAGGTGCGCACCCGCGCGTGCGAGGCGCTGGCGCTGCGCGTGGCCGCGGTGCCGACCGCGACGCTGGCGCCCCTCGAGGCCGCGCTGCGCGGCGGCCGCCGCGAGCTGGTGCTGCCCGCCGGCGAGGGCCTGGCCCGGCGCGGTCGCCCCGAGGCGTTCTTCGCGCTCTTGCTGGTGCTCAAGGCCGGCGAGCCGCCGGAGCGCGAGCGCGCGGCCCTGGCGCTGGGCCAGCTCGGCGATCGCCGCGCCCTCGAGCACCTGCTGCCGATCCTCGACGCCGGCCCCGACGCGCCGCAGGACCAGGCGCTGGCGCCGGTGGTGATCGAGAGCCTCGGCGCGCTGGTGGCGGCGCTGGCGGCGCGCGCCGACGCCGACGCCGACGAGCTCGCCGCGCTGCGCGAGCGGATCGAGCGCACCGCCACCGGCGGCCTCGGCCCGGCGCGGCTGCGCGCGCTGGCCGCGCTGCGCCGGATCGGCGACGGCCGCAGCCGCGCGCTGCTCGAGCGGGTGTTGCTGGATCGCGAGCTCGGCGACGCCGAGCGGGTCGCCGCGGCCACCGAGCTGGGCGCGCTGGGCGACGCCGCCAGCGAGGCGGCGTTCGGGGTCGCGCTGGCCGGCGACAACGGCGCGGTCCGCGGCGCGGCGCTGCTGGCGGCGCTCGCGGTGTTCGCCGCCGATCGCACCCGGGCGTACATGCTGGCGCTGCCGAGCGCGTGGGCCGACGTCAGCGGTCCGGCGGCCGCGTACCTCGCGCGCCACGGGGAGCCGGCGACCATCGTCGCGCACCTGGGCGCGCTCGGCGACGACATCCGCCGGGGCCTGCGCGAAGGCCTGGTCCGGCGCGCGGCGTTCCCCGAGCGCGCGATCGCCGACGCGCTGGCCGCCGACGACGTCCGGGCGCGGATCGAGGCCGCGTGGCTGGCCGGCGCCGCTGGCGCCGCGACGCTGGCCCCCGCGGTCGTCGCCGCGGTCGATCGCGCCGCGGCAGGGTGGCGCGCCGCACGCACCGTCGAGCTGGCCCGCGGCGCCGCCGGCCGGCTGGCGGTGACGCGCGCCGCCGAGGCGTGGCAGGCGGCGCTGTGGGCCGCGCAGCGCGTCGGCGCCGACGTGCGCCCCCAGGCGATCGCCGCCGCCGGCGACGCCGCCGCGCCCCCCGACGTGCGCGCCGCGGCGGCGAGCTGGCTCGCGGCCCACGCGGCGGCGGCGCTGCGCGGGCTGGTCTTCGACGAGGATCGCGCGGTGCGCACCCGCGCCGCCCGGGCCGCCGCCGCCAGCGGCGACGCCGAGGCGGCGCGCACCGCGGCGGCGAACGTCGACCTCTCGGCGACCGGGCCGCTGGTCGCCGCGGGGCTCGGGCTCACCGGCGGCACCGAAGCGCTGCTCGCCGGCGCGGACGCGCGCGGCGCGGCGATCGCGGTCGCGATCGCGACCCGCCGCGAGGCCGAGCTGATCGCGGTGGCCCGGCGCCGCGGCGAGGACGCGGCGCGGCTGGCGGCGATCGCGGCGCTCGGCCGGCTGGGCGGCGATGGCGCGCGGGCCGCGCTCGAGGCGATCGTCGCCGACGCCGG
>Ga0073899_10000540_pt1 | contig 34884 bp, 33 predicted proteins | sample KloWWTmetaKNB5Ph_FD_88975 | JGI IMG/M metagenome (GOLD analysis project Ga0073899, IMG submission 88975) | Active sludge microbial communities from Klosterneuburg, Austria, studying microevolution and ecology of nitrifiers - Klosterneuburg... | ecosystem: Engineered > WWTP > Aerobic digester >... | reverse complement strand
TCGATCGGGCATCTGAACATCACGCCAGCCCTGCTCGCTCAGCATTTCCGCGAGTGGCTTGGCAATCCGCCCGAGTCGAAATGAACGATCGGCCACACCGGCTCGCGCGCGTCGTCGTGATCACGCGCCCGACGCCACTGGAGCAATTGATCGCACGCTACGGCACCTATGCGCAGGCGAAGTTCATCCTCGCTTCGACCGGTGAAAGCATCGATTGGTACGAGGCTACCCATGAGCGGCTTGAACTGGGTCTCGGTCGCTCGCTGCAGGGCATTCCGCAAGATCGCCCGTACACCCGCGTCGAGCGTCACGACCTCGATCGATTCCTGTTCTCGGCCGATGACCTGGTGATGATCGTCGGCCAGGATGGTCTGGTCGCGAACGTCGCAAAGTACCTCGATGGCCAATACACGATTGGCGTGAACCCAGACCCGGAACGCTATGACGGCGTGTTGTGCCGTCACGCGCCCGAGCACGTCGCCGCGCTCACCGCGAACGCGCTGGAGGGCGATCCGCGCTGGCGCATCGAAGCGCGCACGCTCGCCGAAGCCCGCTGCGATGATGGCCAGCGTCTGCTTGCGCTGAACGAAATCTTCATCGGCCACATCAGTCACCAGTCTGCGCGCTACCGACTTCGCGCCGGCGCCGTCGAAGAACGCCATTCATCATCGGGCGTGATCGTCAGCACTGGCAGCGGCGCGTCCGGCTGGGCGCGGTCAATCGTCCAGCAACGCGGCCTCGACCTTGACTTACCGGAGGTCGACGAAGCCCGCCTCACCTGGTTCGTGCGCGAACCCTGGCCCTCGGTTGCGACCGCCGCGTCGCTCGACGTCGGCATCGTCGATGCAAACACGCCGCTTGATATCGCTTCGGAAATGAGCGAAGGCGGTGTCATTTTTGCCGATGGCATCGAATCCGACCGCATCGACTTCGTTTCCGGTCGGCGCGTGCAGCTGCACGTCGCCGAGCGGCGCTTGAACTTGGTCGTGCCGGCAAGCTGAGCTACGCAAGAGTGCGCACTGGCATTACGATTCGCCGTCCCCACTTCAACGATTCGCAAGAAACTGAATCGACAAGGTCCGCATGCTGATTCCCGTAATTCTTTCCGGCGGTGCCGGTACGCGCTTGTGGCCGGTATCGCGTCGGCTGTATCCAAAACCGTTCATGACGCTGCCGGACGGCGACACGCTTATCGGAAAGACCTTGGTGCGGGCGCTGGCGGTGGCGACACCGGGTGCACCGGTGTACACCGTCACCGGGCGCGATTACGCCTTCATTACTCGCGACGCTTACGCCAAACACCCCGAGTTCGCGGCGACACGCGGGCGCTATTTGCTGGAACCAAGCGCACGCAATACCGCGCCGGCAGTCATCGCGGCCGCACTGAAGATTCAAGCACGGCATGGCGACGACGCCTTGATGTTGGTGCTCGCCTCCGATCATCTGATCCGTGATGTCGATGCGTTCAAGGAAGCGGTTGCGCGTGCGGCGACGCTCGCGGCGAACGGCTATCTCACGACGTTTGGTGTCGTGCCGACCCGTGCAGAAACCGGTTATGGCTACGTCGAGCGCGGCGCGGCAATCGGCAGCGAGGGTTTCGAGGTCAAGCGCTTCGTCGAAAAACCTGATCAGGCCACGGCCGCACGTTATCTCGAGTCCGGTGGCTTTTACTGGAATTCCGGCATGTTCTGCTTCCGCGTCGGCACGCTGATCGAGACGGCCGCGCACACCTGTGCGGACGTACTCGCGGCGACGCGAGCCTGCATTGACGCCAGCACCGATGAAGACAGCTTGGTGTTTGATCCCGAACGCTTCGCGCAAATTCCGGAGATCTCGATCGACTACGCGCTGATGGAACGCGCAAGCCACCGTGCCGTGGTGCCGGCGAGTTTCGACTGGAGCGACATCGGTTCGTGGAACGCACTCAGTGATTTGGTCGAGTGTGACGAAGTCGGTAACCGCTGCCTCGGCGAAGCCGTATTCGTCGGCGCCGCGCGCAACTACGTGCAGGGCGGCAAACGCATCATTGCTGCGGTCGGCGTCTCCGACCTGATGATTATCGACACCGAAGATGCGCTGCTGGTCGCACATCGCGAACAGTCGCAGTCGGTCAAACACGTCGTCGATGCGCTCAAGCGCAGCCAGCACAGCACGACCGAACTGCATACGACAGTGCATCGTCCTTGGGGCAGCTACACCGTGCTCGAAGATGCACCGGACTGCAAGGTCAAGCGCCTCACCGTCAAGCCCGGCCAAGTGTTGTCGCTGCAGAAACATTATCGTCGCAGCGAACACTGGACCGTGGTGCGAGGCACCGCCAAGGTGCGCGTCGGTGTCGACGAAAAGTTGCTGCATCGAAACGAGTCGGTGTACATCCCGATGGACACGTTGCACCGTCTTGAGAATCCAACCGATGACGATATTCACTTGATCGAAGTGCAGTGTGGTGATTATTTTGGTGAGGACGACATCGTCCGCCTCGAAGACCGCTACGGACGCTGTTGAACCGATTTCGTAGGAGCGACCCATGGGTCGCGATTTTTTCCCGGAATCGCGATCGGAAGAAAGGAGCATCGCGACCCGTGGGTCGCGATTTTTTCCCGGAATCGCGATCGGAAGAAAGGAGCATCGCGACCCGTGGGTCGCTCCTACATTGCGCACTCAACCCTGGAGAAGACGACATGCACCAATGGTTCCTGAGCTACAACGGACAACAAATGGGTCCGCTCGACCATGCCGCAGCAGTGGCGCAGGCGAGTACTAATCCAGGCGGTCATTGCTGGCGACAGGGGTTCGCCGAGTGGATTCCGATCAGCAAATGCGCCGAACTCGCAGCATCGAGTTCGCATGCAATGACGGCGCCGCCGCCGCCGGCAGCCGGCGCACTGCAGCGCGCCGACGAGATCGACTACAAGATCTTTGGGTCGGACATGCAGTTCGTCGAAATCGAACTCGACCCCGGCGAGAGCGCGGTCGCTGAAGCGGGTGCGCTGATGTACAAGCAACCGGTCGTGCGCATGGACACGGTGTTTGGTGACGGTTCGACGCAGTCGGCGAGCGGCAGCTTCATGGACAAGTTGCTCGGCGCCGGTAAGCGCGTCATCACCGGAGAGTCGCTGTTCACCACCGTGTTCACGCATAGCGGCACCAGCGGCAAGGCCACGGCCGCATTCGCGGCGCCGTATCCGGGCACCATCATTCCGTTCACGCTGACCAACTACGGCGGCAAGATCATCTGCCAGAAAGACTCGTTCCTGTGTGCGGCGCGCGGCGTGTCGATCGGCATCTTCTTCCAGAAGAAAATCATGACCGCACTGTTTGGTGGCGAAGGCTTCATCATGCAGAAGCTCGAAGGCGATGGCCTGGTGTTTGTGCATGCCGGTGGCACGATCGTCGAACGCGAACTCGCGGCCGGCGAACGCCTTGAAGTCGATACCGGCTGCGTCGTCGCGATGACCAGCAACGTCCAGTTCGACGTGATTCCGGTCGGCGGCGTGAAGTCGATGCTGTTCGGTGGCGAAGGCGTGTTCCTCGCGCAAATGACCGGCCCAGGTCACGTCTGGATGCAATCACTGCCGTTCTCGCGCATGGCCGGCCGCATGTTCGCTGCAGCCTATCAACGCGGCGGCAGCAAGGAAGAAGGCTCAGTCCTCGGCGGCCTCGGCGGCATTCTCTCGGGTGATCGCGGGTTCTGATTACGCGTTTGCATTGCGTTACAAACATCCCTTAGGCTGCGGGCCCCGATCCGCAGCCAAGGAGGCCGCATGAAACGGCAACATCTGCTCGTCTTGATTCCACTGGTTTTCTGCTTCGGTCAGGTTCAGGCCGAACGACGCGAATTCACCTATGGCGTAGCGGCAGAAATCGACACGAGTGGTCACGTCGTCAGCGCCGACCTCAAGGCGACGAACGTCGACGACGCGTTTGCGCAAACGGTCGAAGGACTCGTCAAACAGTGGCAGTTCCATCCCGCAATGGCGAGCGGCGCACCCGCCACCGTATCGACGACGTTGACCGCACGGGTGATCGTCGATATCGATGCGGGCCACTCGGCCAAGGTCACTGCGCACTATTTGGGTCACGACGCGTCACTCGCCCGATTACGGAGTCCGCCCGGTTATCCCCAAGCAGCGATGCGCAGCAAGGCAAGCGCCGAAGTTGCAGTGATCGCCACAGTGAACGTGGAGGGTAAACCGGTCAAGGTCGAGCTGTATTCGTTGATGATGAACATCGATGACGCCAGATTGAGCAAGCGTTTTGCCGCCGAATCCATGAGCACCATCGGGACCTGGCAGTTTCAACCCGAGCTGGTGAATGGCAAACCGGTTACCAGCCGCGTGATCGTACCAATCAAGTTTTCGATCAAGGACGGCCCGGTGCGCGATTGGAAGTGGATCGTGAAACCACCGCCGGAATCCGAATTCGCACTCGATTTCGATCGCCAGCAGCCGGTCGCTCTCGGCAACGCCACCGGTCTGGAACTCACCAGCGACGGCAGTCAGGGCTGAGGTCGCAGGTCACGGACAACAAAAAGCCCGGCCGATTCTGCGGCCGGGCTTTGTTTTTGCCGAACGGTCGATCAGGCTTGCGGTGCAGACGGGCCTTGATACTTGGCGTCACCGAACCCGAGCATTGGGTAGAAGATGAAACCGAGCAGGGCGAGGCCGATGCCGAAGCCGGTGCCCTTGCCGAAGCTCTTGGCCATGTCGATCGAGATAATGATCGCTACCACGAAGCCGACGATCGGAATCAGCAACAGCACCAACCACCAGATCGGACGGCCGACGATCTGCAGGAGCACGACAATGTTGTAGATCGGAATCAGACAGGCCCAACCGGGCTTGCCGGCCTTCACGAATACTTTCCAGATGCCGGCAATGATGCCGATCACAACCGCCAACCAGACCAGCATCATTACGATGCCTATCAGACCACCACCGCCACCATCTTCCATTGTGCTATCCCCCACCCTTAAATCGATCTCGACGCGAAGCAATTGAGCCGAACCCGGTCGCGCCACCGGGTCTGGTCGTCCGATCATCGGTGAATGTGACGATTCGATCAATCATTACCTGCAGCCATTCGCGAAGTGAGCGTCGCTAACGCAATTCACCGACAAACCGGGCCATCGGCGAAATCTATACTCGTCCGGCGCAACGTCGGGCGAGTACCGCGAACAGCGCTCGTGCCTCGGCCACTGGCAAGTAGGGGATGTCGATGCGCTGTCCCAACGGATCGGCAGACATGGTGTCGACAGCGATACTGGCCATGGCGTGACGGCGATCGAACGGGCTCTGCTTCAGCTCCACCGCCTGAAGCTTGTCAAGCTCGATCAGTGCATAGCGGCGTGACCACCAACCTTCGCGATAGGCGAGGAAGCGGTCGTCGAGTGCATACCGGGTGAACCCGGCCCAGCCACGCGCCGACCATACCGACCACGGCACGCCGATCAGTGCCAGCAGACCGAGCGCACCGAACCGATAGGTCAAGCCCGCTGACGCGAACAGCCAGAACACCCGCGACCAGCGTGCGCGACGGCGCCAAGCGCGCGCATGCAACGGACGCCACAACAGCGCTGTCAGCGTCGGCGCCGCAAGTACTTGTGCGAGCAGGGTGTCGACTTGCGCCACCGTCGCGATCGGCGCCAGCCAATGCAGCTTGCCACTCTGGTCGTTGGCCCCACGCGCACCACCAGCGACGTCGGTCTTCAAACTCATTCGCTTGAACAATCGGTGCAGCACACTCTCCTCGACGTGCAGCATCTGCAGGCGATCGATGCGCGCACTGCCATGGGCGTGTGTCAACAAGCCACCGCCGGCACCAAGGCGATCACCCTCGCGCTCGAGCGTGAAGCCGTAGTGTCCAAGGATCGCGAGTACTACCGACAGCAGACGCAAGGCTGCGAACGCCAGGAACAGTAGCAAGGCGCCGCCGCCGACCACGGTCAGCAGACCGAAGTGATGCGCGGACACCTCACCAAACATCTGCGCAATCCAGTTGATCGGAACGCGCAACACCGACTTCGGTTGCTCCGGACTAAATTGCCAGAAGGCCGCGAAAGCACCGGCGACGACGACCATGCCGCGATTCGAGATCAGCCCGAAACGCACCAGTTCTGAGAGCGGCAAATGCAGCAGAACCTCCTTGGCCGGTGTCGCCGCCTGCTCAACATCGACATCGACCATCGACCGGGTACGACTCGCCCGCAACAAGGCCACCAATGCCTCCGCGTCAGACACGCGCAGGACCTTCATCACTGCTTCCGGCTTCGTGCCGCCGCCGGATTCCAGGCGCAGCTCGGTGACACCGAACAGCCGGTGAAGCAAGTTGCTGCGACGCGCGATGTTCTGGATGCGCGCAAATGGGATATGGCGCTCGGTACGGTCGAAGATGCCTTCACGCACGACCAATTCGTCGTTGCTGATGCGATAGCGAAATCCGAAACTGTAGACGAGCGAGTACAGCGCCAACAGCACGGCACCGACAATGGCAAGAAATTCCCACCACTCGCCGCGCCCGAACAACAACAGCACGATCGCTGGCAATGCCACTCCGCGCAGTTGTGCAACCAAGACGAACAACCATGAGAATGGATGCAAGCGACATTCGTCGCCACGCCGCTCAGGCGCCATCGGCATGCGTCCGGCGATCGAGCAAGGCATCGCGCAACTGCACTGCGACCGCGAGCGGCACACCCGCCAACGGGATGCTTTCGAGATGCGTGCCGGCAGCATGGATACGGACGCCAGCCATGTTCCAGCGTCGATCGAGCGGGCCTTGATTGATTTCGGTGTGCTGGATACGAGCGCGCGGCACGAACAGCTCACTGCGCCACCACACGCCGCGTCGAATCAACACGCCATCGGCCAGATACACGGCACTGTAATGCGCGGCGTAGCGACCAGCGTAAGTCCATCCCAAGCAAACACCTGCCGTGAGTGCGAGTAGCAGAGCGGCAAGGATTGGCATCCCGGTGAACCTCACCAACAGCGGCACCGCCACGGCAGCGAGCAGCAGGCTGAACCAGAGACTATGGTTCAACGCCCAGACGAAATGCATGCGCGGGTGCAGCGGCAATTGACCCGGTGCAAGCGGCGTCATCTGCATCGGTGTCGCCGTAATTTCGCTCATGCACTTCCCATCACGACGCGCCGGTTGCGCAGCGCGCATCCTAATCGATCGCGGCCGCCAATCGCGCCTGCGGCAATGCGATGGTGGCGCGCGTACCGATGCCGAGCGTCGATTCGAGCGTCACCGGCCAACCAAAGCGATCGGCCAGACGCCGCACGATGGTCAATCCAACGCCGTGCCCACCCTTGCCGGCACCCTGACCACGAAAGAACGGCTCGAACGCATTCGCAACGTCTTCCGGCGCCATGCCGTGACCGCTGTCGTCAACGCGCACAAAGTGCTCGCCGATGGTGACGACGACCTCACCTTGCTCGGTGTACTGGCAGGCATTCCGCAGCAGGTTCGAAATCAACACCGCGAACACACGCGGCGGCGCATCAAGCTCGATACGTGCGGCGGCGACAAGCCGGATAACGACGGATTTGCCGGCAATCAGATCCTGCGCACGCTCGACCTCATCTGCAGCAATGTCGTTGACGACGAAGCGCTCGCTCGGCAGGCCGGTATCGCCTTCGCGCGCCAGAATCAGGAATGCTTGAATCAACGCCTCCATATCCCGTGCGGCGCGCTTGATGCGGTTCACCGAGCGCGCGCCGAACGCCGACAGCGCCTCCTCTTCCAAAACGTCCGCTGCGACCTTGATGACCGTCAGCGGCGTGCGTAGCTCATGGCTGGCATCACGAGTGAAATTGCGTTCGCGTTCGACGAAATCAGCATTGCGCTCGGCAAAAGCGCGAATGGCGTCGGCTAGGATGATGACCTCGTCATCGGCGTCTCCGGCCCGCGCTACCGCGCAGATTGCGTGCCAGTCCTGATTCTTGGGATCCTGTTCGCGCACCACTTCAGCGAGCCGGATGACCGGCGACACGGCGCGCCGCGACGCGCGATAGGTGGCCCACGACACTAAATACACCGCACCAAGAACCAGCGTCAGCGGTACCAGCCCGAACCACAGCGCCAAGCGCTCGACCTGATGTTGATCAAATACCAGCCACAGGCGTTGACCTGCGCGATCACCGACAAGGACCAGTTCGTCCACATTTGGCGCGTGGATGCTGTGGTACCCAGGTGCCAGATCACGCAGATAATCTGGCACGCGTGGACCCGGCGCGCGCGCCGCATCCAAATATCCCTGCATATTGTAGGTATCAGGCAAAGCCGATGCCGGATCACGCTCTAGGCGTTTCCAGTAGTGCTGTGCCTCCTCGACCAGAGCGCGCTGAATCAACACATCGCGCAACACCAGCATCGCCGCATAGACACCGAACAAGGTGGCGAGCGCGATCGCCACCGTCTGCATCACGAACGCGACCCAGAGCCGGCCGCGCAATCCGCGGCCGCTGGAAGCGACGGCGTTAGCCGGCTTTGCTGGCGACGAGTTCGGCATCGAGATCAGCGAGGCGATAGCCAGCACTATGGATGGTGTGCAGCAACTGCTTGTCGAACGGCTTGTCGATGATCTTACGCAAGTTGTAAAGATGACTGCGCAAAGTATCGGAATCGGGTAGCAGATCGCCCCAGACCTCGCGCTCGACATCGCGCCGCGTGACCACGCGCGGTGACTCGCGCAACAGGATGGTCAGCAGCTTGAGCCCGATCGGCGACAATGCCAGATCGCGACCAGCGCGCGTCGCACGCAGCGTCGCTGTGTCCAGCACCAGGTCGGCAACGCGTAACACCTCGGTCGAGACCATGCGTCGGTCGCGCCGGATCAATGCGCGAATGCGCGCTTCCAGCTCGCGAATCTCGAACGGCTTGACCAAATAGTCGTCGGCGCCGGCATCAAGGCCGACGAGCTTGTCGTCAAGCGTGTCGCGCGCGGTCAACATCAGCACCGGCGTCGACTTCTTGGCGTCGTTGCGCAAACGGCGACAGAGTTCCAGTCCATCGATGCCCGGCAACATCAGGTCCAGCACGATCACGTCATAGGGTTCGGACGAGGCCAGGCGCAGTCCGGAAATACCGTCGGCGGCGTAATCAACGCTATAGCCACGGCGCTCCAAAAACTCACCGACCATCTCGGCGATGCCGCGATTGTCTTCAACCAACAGAACCAGACCCATCGACTCTTCTAAGACCGCCACGACATTCTCCTTCACAGTTGTGAAGATTACACGCCGACACACGTCGTAATAACGTGAAGACCACCCTGACCGTGGCTTGCCGAGGATATGGCCAGCCCGATATGGTCGCGCCATGAACCTTTCCGAACAGCGTCTCCATCCACGTAAAGACGTCTTTACTGCCGCGATGCTGATCGTCGGAGATGATGGCTTCCTGAGTGAAGTGTGGGATCTATCAGCCGGCGGCGCTCGCCTCGGCAAGCCGAAGAAATGGCCGACGACCGCGATCGACCAGTTGCGCGTCTATTTCATGCTTGATCAAGATACCGTCATCGGCGTTGCGGCGCGGGTCGTGCGTTCCGCACCAGATCACATCGGAGTGATGTTCCTGTCTGGCCAAGAACAGCGCATCGAGGCACTGATGTACGAAGCGCGCTTCCTCGAAGGCGACAACAACTGACACGACCGGCGATGAGCCGCTATCGGACGCTGATTGCGCGTCCAAATCAGATCAATGTATAGGCGGCGCCGACGCCGGCATTGAACAACAGCATCGCCATCGGAATCACCGTCAGCCCGAAACCTAGCCCGCGCGATTTTGGATCACGCACGTAGCTCGTCAGATACATCTGTCGACCGATCAAATACACCGCACCTAGTGCCGCCGACATCCAGTCTTCACCGAATCCGTATCCGGCCGACAGGAACAGCGCGGGCAAGAACACGACAATCTGTTCCAGCGTGTTGTATTGCACGCGGTAATAGCGTTCGAACATCTCGTGACCCGTGGTCGCCGGTGCGTGCACGCCATAGCGCCCACGCGCACGGCCCACCAGAGCACCGAACACGGAAAACTGCAGCAGTGCAAATACGGCAACGAGGACGATCCAGGGCATGGCAACTCTCACTAGTGATGGCGAGCCCTAGCCTCGCGCGATTTGCGATGTGTCGCAAGTCATCGTCAACGCCATGTCAGTCAGGACGTTGAAAGGACTACGCACAGGTGGTGCGCAACCTCTGGAGTCATGACATGCCCTTCCCGCTGAAACCGCTGCTGCTCGCTGCCGCCTTGGCACTGAGTTTCGACGTCTCGTCGTCACTTGCCGCACATCCGCACGATGGCCCCGAACAAGGCTTGATGCAACGCGGACCGCACGCCAAGGCGCGCCTCGCGCGCGCGGCAAATCGACATCCCGAGCTCGCCATCGTGATTGACCTGCGCCGATTGGAAATGATCTATCGCCGGCAGGGCAACGAGGCCGCGATCGTTGCGATGTATCAGGATTTACTCAAGCGCACCGAGCAGCCGAAGCTGCACGCCTTTGCCGAACGCCGCCTACAACACGCGGAACGGGTCGCACATCCGGAACAGACCATCGCCGAACTGCGCACGCGTATCGACGAAAAGTTGGCGACGCTGCGCTAACCCATATGGACACGGGGCCCGCAATGCGGGCCCCGTAAGGTCAATCGTGATCGCCGATCGAACGTCGTTACGGACTGTCTTCGAAGCCGTCGGTATATAGCCCTGAGCCGTCGCTATCGGTGGCGGTGTTGTCGGTCAGGTTGGGATCACCAACGTCGACCGGCATGGTCAGCGACACCGTGTTGGACACGCCGCTTTCCGCATCGGGCAAGACCGGCACGGTGACCGTGATGGTGACGCTACTGCCCGCAGGCAAGTCGAGTGGCAGATCGACGATATTGCCGGTGCCACTTTCCGGCGTGCAGATGCCGGCCGGAGCACAACTCCAGGCGGCATTCGCGGCACCGAACTGGGTCGGATTCAGCACATCATTGACCAGCAAGCCATCAGCGTCGGCGCCGCCACCAGGATTGGTCACGACGATCGTGTAGGTCGTGTCCTGCCCGGACTGCACGAAGTTCGTAGCGTTCGTCTTGGTCACCGAGACATCGGCCGAGGGCACGACGTTGTGCACGGTCGGTGCTGCGGTGTTGACCGATTCGTGGTTGTCGTCACCGGCATAGGTCGCCTGCAGGCTGTGCGCGCCCAACGCCAGCGCCGAAGTATTGCGCGTGGCAACACCCGCAGCCACCGGATTCGAGCCAAGCAGGCTGATGCCATCGAAGAAGGTGATGGTGCCGGTCGCGCCAAGACCACCCGTCAACGTGCCAGTGATCGCCACCGACTGTCCGAACAATGATGGATTCGGATTGGAGGTCAGGGTCAGCGTCGGCACTGCTTTATTTACGACATGGTTGATCGTGCTGCCCGTACTCGCGGTGAAGTTGGTATTGGCGATGAAGTTCGCGGTGATTGGATGCGCGGTGCCGGTGTTGTGCGGCAACGCATTCGTTGTATGCGCCGCGATGCCGGCGGACAGCGGCACAGTCGCAATCAGAACACCATTATCGCGAAACTCGACGTTACCAGTCACCGGACTGGCACCCGGTGCGGTCGTCGACACCGTCGCAGTGAAGGTGACATTTTGGCCAAAGGTGCTGGGCGAATTGTCGCTGTCGAGCGTCAACGTGGTCGTTGCCTTGGCTACCGAAAACGCTGTCGCGCTGGAGTTGCTCGACAGATGTGTGCCATCTCCGAGATAAAACGCGGTCACGGAATATGCGCCCGCGTTCGGCGTGATCGTCGTCGCCGCGACGCCGGAACCGTTGAGTGGACTCGAGGCCAACACCGTCAACCCATTGCGAAATTCGACATCGCCGGTCGGCGTGCCGCCGGTGACCTGCGCACTCAAGCCAAGCAAGCCGCCAAACGTGGTCGGAATCGGGTTGAGAATCTGAATCGTCGAGGTCGGTGTGCCGAGGTGGAAAACGTAGGCGGAACCGGCTTCGGCAAAGCTGCCATTGGCATCATTCGGCGCACCCGAGATTGCTGCGCTTGGCGTCAACGCCAGGCCGAATCCGAAGCGGTCGCCACTGGTGGCATCACTGGCGAGGAACTTGTCTGGCTGCGTCCAAGTAACCCCACTTCGACGCCAAACGTAGATCGCACCGCGATTGAGCGGCCCGGAACTGTCCTCTTCTTCGTAGGCGCCGACCAGCGATAAGTCGCCATTAATCACGACCTCCTGACCGAACACGTCGCCCGCTGCGGCGTCGGAAGCCGTCAGCATCTGCTGCAGACTCCAACTCGCACCGCTGCCGAAAAATACGTGTGCGGCGCCAGTATTCAACAAGCGACCTGGTTCGCCGACGATCAGCGTGCTGCCATCAATGGAAACGGAGCGCCCGAACAAGTTGTTCTCACCCGGCGATGCGGCGCGCAGTCGCGTCCGCTGCGTCCAAACGCCGGCACTACGCGTGAAGACGTAGGCCGCGCCAGAGTCGACATTCGTTTCCGCCACCGTATCCACGCCCTCGGCACCGACAATCAAGGTGTCACCGGAAACGGCGATGGCACTTCCCAACAGGTCGGAATCCTGCGCGTCAGAAGCCGCAAGTGCGGCCCCCTGTTGCGTCCAGGCGCTGCCGCTGCCGGTAAATACATAGGCGGCACCCGCATTGCTGAAACTTGCGGTTTCATCCGCAGGCGCGCCGATCACCAAGGTGCTGCCTTCGAGTGCGACCGACCAACCGAAGCGATCACCAGAAGTGGCAGCGACACCCAACTTCGCACGTTGTGTCCAGACCGTTCCGGACCGGGTAAAAATGTACACCGCACCGGACCCGACCTGGGTGTGATCGTCAAACGGCGCGCCCACCGCAATCGTGTCACCGGAGATCGCAACGGCGCGCCCGAATGCGGCCGCTTCGACCGACGTTGGCGTCGTCAATTGCGCCTGTAACGCCCAAGTATTACCCGTGCGCAAATAAACGTATGCAGCACCGACATCGAGATTCGCACCGTCTTTCTCAAATGCACCGACGACGGCCGTGTTGCCATCGATGGCAACGCGATAGCCGAAATGGTCCTGGCTGGCCGGATTGCTGGCGACCAGTTTGGCGCTCTCGTTGATATCAGCGAGCACTGCTTTCGCCAGTGACGCCGGGATTGCCTTGAACGCTGCGGGCGCTTCGGCGCGGCGGGTGGGGTATGCCGCATCGAGCGACAAGGTCTCCGCTGCGGTGCCACCCGCAATCGAGGCCAACGCGGCCCAAAGCATCATCCGTTTGATCATTTCTTACTCCGAATTTGCGAACGGCCCCAGGTATCTGCGCACCCTGGACGGCCTTGCCCATGCCGAAGCATGGCGCGATGAGCGGCAGTGTAGTCGCGCTCTCGTTTGAATTTTGTTCCGTCGATCGCAAATCTGCGCGCTTTCACGCGGGATTCAGCGAGCGCGCTCGTCCCGTTTGGCGTCATCCCAGAGTTGCGACTGCGCCTTGAGGTCCAGTTCGGGCAGCGGTGTACCGCGCGCGCCGGACACTGCTTCCATATGCCGAAAGCGCCGCTCGAACTTCGCGTTGGCATGGCGCATGGCAGTCGATGGATCGACACCGGCATGGCGCGCCAAGTTGACTGCAACGAATAACACGTCACCGACTTCATCGAGCAGGCGCTGCGGATCGGCACCGTTCGCGAACTCCACGCGCACTTCTTCGACTTCCTCGTGCAGCTTGTCGAGTACTGGCTGCGCATCGGGCCATTCGAACCCGACCGCCGCTGCACGCTTTTGCAACTTCAGCGCGCGCATCCATTCCGGTAGGCCCGCCGCGACTCCGGCGAGCGCGCTTTGATCAGCACGAGCCGCCTTCTCGCTCCGTTTGTGCGCTTCCCAGGCATGCGTCTGCGCCGCCGCGTCCGCGACCACCGCATCCGCAAATACATGCGGATGCCGACGAATCATCTTGTCGCAGATGCCTGCGACCACGTCATCAAACACGAAGCTCCCCTCTTCCTCGGCCATCCTGGCGTGAAAGACGACTTGGAGCAGCAGATCCCCCAGTTCTTCGCGCAGGTCAGCACGGTCACCGCGATCAATGGCATCAGCAACTTCATAGGCTTCTTCGATCGTATACGGCGCAATCGTCGCGAAATTTTGTTGCACGTCCCACGGACAACCGCCGTTCGGATCACGCAGCTTGGCCATGATCGCGCGCAGACGCTCGATCGGCGTCGCGCTCATGACAGCGCCTCGAACAACCGCGCTCGCTGGCTGGCATCGAGCGCAGCGAAGGCGACGAAATCGGGATTGAGAATGCTGTCGCGCTGGTTATAGCGCAGCGCTTGGCCATGTAAATCGAGCACGGCGCCGCCGGCTTCCTCGACGATGCACTGCCCGGCGGCGGTATCCCACTCGCTGGTCGGACCGAACCGCAAATACAGATCGGCTGCACCTTCGGCAATCAGCCCGAATTTCAATGCCGAACCCATCGGCTGATGTTCGTTGGCGCCGAGTCGGCCGAGCACGCCGGCGCTGCGCGCATCACCGTGTGAGCGACTGCCAGCAACCCGCCAAGTCATGCCCAGCGAGCTCGCCCGAATCGCCTGTGAGCTGCCATCCGCCGCGATCACTTGAGCACCCTGGCCGCGGGCGGCGTAGTAGCAGCGTCCACTAACTGGCGCATGCACCATGCCGATGACCGGCGCACCATCGTCGATCAGCGCGATGCAGATGCAGAACTCACCGTTGCGCTTGACGAATTCACGCGTGCCATCGAGCGGATCAACGCACCAATAGCGCGGCCATGACCGCCGCACGCTGACATCAAGATCAACGCATTCCTCGGACAACACCGGAATATCTGGCGTCAATGCACGCAAGCCATCGACAAGGATACGGTGCGAGGCAAGATCAGCTGCAGTCAGCGGCGAACGATCATCTTTGCGCGTCACGTCAAAGTCGTGCTGGTACACCGCCATGATCGCCGCGGCGGCATCGTGTGCGAGTTTGCGCAACCCGTGCAGCAACTCGGCTGTAGCCAGCGTCATGCGCGATTCCCACGTCGCGCCAACACTTCGCGCGCCATGAACAGGGCGGCGATTGAGCGACCCTCGGTCACATCTTCGCGCTGCACCAGTTCATGCAACTGATCGAGCCGCCAAGGCACGACTTCGAGTTCCTCGGGTTCATCACCTTCGAGCTTCTCCGGATACAGATCTTCGGCCAGCACGACATGGGTGACGTGCGCCATGTAGGTCGGTGCCAGCGACAAGGTACGCAGGATGCTGAGTTGGCGGGCGCCGACGCCGACCTCTTCCTTCAATTCGCGGTTTGCGCCCTCGAGCACGTCTTCGCCGCGCTCCAGTCGCCCCTTGGGCAGGCCGAGTTCATAGGCATGCAGACCGCACACGTATTCGCGGATCAACAGCACGGTCTCCGGGTCGCGCATCGGCACGATGATCACGGCACCGCGACCGGAACCGGGCATTCGTTCGTAGACGCGCTTCTCGCCGTTGCTGAATTCGAGGTCGATCTGTTCGACCGGGAAACGCGTACCTTCGCCGAGCAGTCGGCGACCATGGATGATCGGAAGTTTCTTCATCCGTGCATTCTAGCGACTGCGCGACCGAGTCCCGAATCAGCACAGGCGCGCCCGCAGTTCGTCATGCAGCGCCGGTACCGCCGCCAAAATCGTACGCGTGTCGAGCGTCAATGCCGAGCCATTGAGTTCGGTGACCAGCGCACCCGCCTCGCGCACGATCACCGCCAGCGCTGCGATGTCGAGAATGTTCACGTCCGACTCGATTACCGCGTCGACCGCACCACGCGCCAGATAGTGGTAGTGCAGGAAATCACCATAACCACGGGTGCGGTTGGCGGCGCTAACCAGCGCCGCCAGCGCGAGCCAACGGCGGCTGTCCGCAGCCAGCGTCTTGATATTGCCGACTGAAAGCTGGGCATCCGCGAGCGTTGCCGCCGAACCGATCTGCACACGCTGGCCATTGACGTAGGCACCACTGCCACGACGCGCCCACGCGCGTTCACCAAACTGGCCGGCACTGGACACACCGAGCATCAGCTCGCCGCGATACATCAGGGCAATCTGCGTCGAGAACACCGGGTAGCCGCGGACGAACGCCTTGGTGCCGTCGATCGGGTCGACCAGCCACAGGAAATCGCTGTCGCCGCTGCGGCCAAACTCCTCGCCATACACGGCATGATCTGGATAGGACGCATGAATCACCGTCAAGATGGCCTGTTCAGCCTCGCGATCAGCGATCGTTACCGGCGAGGCATCGGCCTTGATCTCGACGTCGAAGTGCGCACGATAGTGGCGCGCAACCACGATTTCAGCGGCATCGGCCGCCTTCAGCGCGACGGCGAGTGCGGCGTCGAGGAATTCTGGCGATGGGGCCGTCATCAGAACAGCCTCCGCAGGGTGCCGTCGACGCGCAACAACGACCGGCCATCGGGCATGCGCTGGCCGACGTAGAGCAGCGCTTCGGCCAGTTGTGCGTCCTCACCGCGCACACCAAGCTTGATTTCGGCAGTGAAGCGTTTGCCTTCAATCAGGATGCGGCCATCGGCAGCGAGCGTGCCGCCGCCATCGCGCACGATCCCTTCGATCATGCCGGCGCGCGGCGACGAGAAACTCACCGTGATGTCCGAGAACCGCGCCTCAGCAGCACCGCTGACGCCAGCATTGCGCCAGACCAGCGTGCCTTCGGCGGCAGCGGCCAATCCGCTGCGTAGTTGCAGCGACGTCAGCTTCAGATTCAACTCACCGAGCAACACCAGTGACGGAATATCGAGTGCGGGCGCGAGCACACTGGCCGGAATGCGAGCATCGACTTCGCTCAACGACACTTGCTCGCGGCTGACATCGAAGCGTGTCAATGCATTCAGGTCACGCCCGGCCAAAGCCGCCTGACCACGGGCATGGATCGACAACACCGCCGCCGGTTCCAAGGTCCAGCGCAACTCACCGAGCGGCAACGCATACACACTCACCTGCGTCGCACGCCCAGTCCAAAGATTGCCGTCGATGCCTTGCAAGCGCAGTGGCTGCAACTTCGGCTCAAGGTAACGATAGGCAGTGGCCGCCGGCAGGGTCGCTGCGACAACCACCACAAACAACGCAACGAACGCGACCAGGGCCAGTAGTCCGCCCAACCACTTCTTCATTGATAACCTCTAATTTGCTGGATCGACCAGCACGATGCGCGCATCCACTTGGCCAGGTGCGGCCGCGAGCGATACGGAAAATTCTTCGGCACGGATACCGTAACGGTTCTGCAATTGTTCCAGCCAGCCCGCCATCGCGTCGAACGGGGCCGCTTCCAACCACACTGAAACGCGCCCGGCCGACACCGGCTCGATGCGCTTCAGCACATTCGCGAGTTGCGCCTCGCGCGCGCTGGCATCGGCCAAGGCGAGCAGCGATCGACCGCCGCGATCAAACACCGATGCCGATCCGGATGACTGCATCGCGGCAAGCCGCTGCGACGCTGCCTGCATGTAAACGAGGTCAGCCTCGGCCTGCTTGACGCTGTCGGCGAGACTGCGCCGCGACTGCAACAGCGGATCGAACCATAACGCCCAGAACAGCAGTACCGCGACGACAACGCCGCCGATCGACAACATGCGGCGATCGCGTTCGGACAGGCCCGACCACCAAGCGCTCATCGCGCACCACCGATGCGCAATCGGCCATCGATGCGGCCTTGGTCAGCGGTTGCGCTCTCCAGCGTCACTGCCAGACCCAACGCGCTCGCCAGGCTTTCGCGCAGGGCATCAAGCGCGCCGATATCCGGCGCATTGATGCGCAATTCGAGGCTGCCGCCGCGATATTCGGCGCCGCTCAACTGTGACTGCGTCTGGTTGCCGAGCACCGGTGCCGCGCGCGCCAGCAGCGACAGCCCGGTATCGCTGGCAACACCGCCGGCACCCGCTTGTTTCAACGCGTTCTCCAACATCAGGCGTGGATTCGGCACCCGCTGCGCGTCCGGGAATCGTTCTCGGTAAACCAGCACCATCGCCGAATTCAGCGCATCGACCCGCTGCTGCAGACGCCAGCTATCCAACTGCATCCACAGCGTCTGCAAGATGATCGCGGCCACTGCGAACATCGCTGCCCACGCCCACCAGCGCAACGCACCCGCACCACGATGGCGACCGATGAATTCACCCTGCAGCAGATTGATCGGCATCGCCACCGACACGTCGCGCGCTAGCTCTGGCAGCAACTCATCGACGGTTTCCGGCGCGACCAGGTCAGCGCCCTTGTTGACGCGGGACCACAGCGCCACATCGCAGGCGATGGCGCGTTCGCGATCGAGCCGCAGCAACACCCGATCACCGCTGCGCAGCGCCCGACCAACTGCCAGACACGCCGCATCGGCATGCAGAGCGTCAGCGACGATGCCACGTTGCGCCAAGTCCGACTGGATCGCTGCCAGCTTGGATCTCGATATCACGGCACAGGACCAGCGGCCATCACTCGCCGCCGCAGCGAGCGCAACCTGAACTGACTCGATCGGCGCCGCCACCTGTTCCTCGGCAGCAAATGCTGCTGCCTTGCGCGCGGCATCTGGCTTGCGCGCAGGCAGATCAAGGCCGATGCTGAGCACATCTTCGGCCGGCACCAGCACCGCAATAGACGCCGCTTTGGCCAGCACGGTCGCCGCCGGTGCGCGCTCGCGCTGCACGAAACCCGCACGTCCGTCCTCGACGCGCAGCCATTCCAGTGGCTCGCCGGTGCCGCACCAGCGAATCAGCAGTCCATCACGCATGTGGCTTGGCACCGGCTGTATTCGTCATGGCCGGATTCTACTCAATACACACCGCGACTGCGGGCGCGAACACGGTGACCGCGTGCGTCACGTTCAATCTGGCTGTAGTAGCGAAACGGAATGCCGTCGAGTTCGATGATGGCCTCGGCGAGGAATTGGTCACTGGCGACGCCGACTTTGACAGGTCCGCCATCAAGAACCAGCCCGAGTTGTGCGAGCTTGGCATTGAACGCTTCGATAGTGGTCATGCGGGCATGACCTTCATCGTTGAGCTTGCGCGCCTGCCCGGCATCGAGACGCTCAACCAATCCCATCAATACTTCTGCTGGCGCGGTGTTCACATTGATCGCGCTGGCCTGCGGATTCGCGCAAACTTGCGGCTCAAGGATCTTGAATACCGAGTCGTCGACACCGCGTACCAAGCGCAATTCGGAGACATGCGCGAACAACTGGTTTGCGGACCGTCGCGCTGGGCGGGCGAGCAGGTAGGCCATGTCCTCAGCGCCACGTGTGCCGGCGTCGCTGTCGGCATCGGCGTAGTCGACGATGGCATCGGCCAGTTCCGGCCGCAGCTTCAGCGCGCGCAGCAAACGCTCGAAGCGCCGTCGAGCCAATGCATCCTCGACGCCATTGACGACCAGATGATTGAGATTGAAGCAGCCGTTGCGTTCGCGCAGACGCCCGCTGATGCGTCCGCCCGGCACATCCAGCGGCGGGAGATCGCGCGCCCACAAATCGCCACTTGAATCGACCCCGGGCTCCTCGTTCTGGTCGCGGCGCAGCCAATCCAGCGCCCAGGTTTCGAGTCCGCGGGCATAGGCATTTGCCTGCTGCTCACGCACCAGATTGCGGGTACGCGCCAATGCCAGATCGGTAGTGTCAATCAGACTCGCGACGATCAGGGTCGCCAGCGCCACCAACAATACCGCCACGATCAAGGCAACGCCGCGTTCGCGCTTCATTGCGGTAACCCGGGCGGTGGGCTCGCCGCTGTCGGCGCGACTTCGTCAACTTCAGGCAAGTCGACCCATCGCCGGATAACCCCGAACTCACCGATATCGAACGAAAACTCAACCGCACGCGGCAGTGCACGCATCGGTTGCGGTGACAGGTTGGGCGGAGGCCATTGCTCACGCCACTGCTGGCCATCGAAATAGCGGAAGCCAAGGCGACGAACATCAGCCAGCAATTCGCGCGACAACGGCAGCGTGGCGGGGGTTCGATCGAGCACCGCGAAGCTGAACCGACTCAGCGTCTGGTCGCGCCAGCGATAGCCGACCCGTTCGATGCGTGCACGCTCCTGCGCCAGCGGGTTGGCGACACCGGCGCGCGTGAACACGATTGCCTCGCGCGAACCAACCAGCGCCGGCTCGCGTGCGCCATAACCTTCTCGCACCGGCCGTGCCAGCGCCGAACGCAGATCGCGCTCAAGCAGTCCGACCGCGAACTGCAAGTCACGCAGACGTCCGTTCTGATCCGCGAGACCATCGCGTGTCCGTAGCAAGGCGTTGATGCTGCCGTAGCCGGCCAACATCAACAGCGCGAAAATAAACACCGCAACCAGCACTTCGATCAAGGTGAAGCCACGCCATCGTGTCGCGTTCATGGCCGCCCCGCGAAGCCGACCAAGCTATGGATCGGCGCATCGTCCGGTTTGGCATCTGCTGCGTACACGTGTACATCGATGCGCCGCAGCGCCGGCTCAGGCGTGTTCTGCACCACGCGTTGCCAACGATATTCGTGTGGCCCCATGCGCATCCGGCCCTCCGATTGACCGAGGTCCGGGAACGGATCGCGCAGGCGTGTTTCGACCAGAACGTTCGCTGCCACCCAGTCTGCCAGCGTCAACTCGCGCAGGTGGTCGGCATCACGTGCCATGCGACCAGCAGCCGCGAGCAACGCGACCAACGCAATCGCCACCACGGCAAGGGCGACCAGCACTTCGATCAGGCTGAATCCGCGCCGCTTCATCGTCGCCCACGCTCGACCGCGCGCCAATCGCGATCATCGATGTTGCGTTGCTGCAAGCGCGTGTGTCCATCGAATGCGATGTCGATGCGCCAATGCGAAGCGCGCGGGCCGGCCGCGAGTTCAATCGTCAACGGTGTCGCTTCGCCGGAGGCGAAGCACAGAAGTTGCGGCTGCTCGGCAAAGGATTCGACCAATGCCTCGTCATCTGCCGATAGGGTAATCGACGTCGCCAACTGGGTGCGTTTCAAGGCCGGATCATCTTCGATGAAACGCCAGCCCTCGCCTTGCATGGCGCTGAAGGCATAGCCGCCAGCGCGAAGATGCAGTCCGACTTCGCGCCCGGTCAATTCAGCACGTTCGCAGGCATAAACGATACGCGCCTGTAACCGCTCGACTTCGCGCCGTAAGCGCTGCTCCTCGTCGCCGGCACCCACCGACAACACCAGCACCGACGCGAGCACCGCCAGAATCACGACCGTGACCAGCATCTCGATCAGGGTGAAGCCGCGCGCCGCGACGCGCATCGCGGTCAATCGCTCCAGTTGCCGATGTCGGACGCGAGGCCGTCGCCGCCACTCTGACCGTCCTTGCCGAGCGAATAAACGTCGAAATCACCGTGACTACCGGGGCTGACATATTGGTAGTCGCGGCTCCACGGATCCTTCGGCAGGCGGTCGATGTAGCCGCCGCTACGCCAGTTCGCCGCTTCTTGACTGCCACTCGGCTTCTGCACCAGCGCATCGAGCCCTTGGTCGGTGCTCGGATAGGTGAAGTTGTCGAGCTTGTAGAGGTTGAGCGCCGTACCGAGGCCCTGCACGTCGGCTTTGGCCTTCGCGATCATGGCGTCATCGGTGCGTCCGATCACGCGCGGCACCACGATCGCCGCAAGAATCGCGAGGATCACGACGACTACCAGCACTTCGATCAACGTGAAACCACGCGAACTGCGCAACTGCATCGGAAACACCTTGCTGTCATCGGAATCGGCCACGATCATAACCCAGCACTCTCATTCCACCGGTACACGACGTTGAACCCAAGCCCTGCTGAACTCATCCGCCGCGACCTTGCGGTGGTCTGGCACCCGTGTACGCAGATGCATGACCACGAAGCGCTGCCGATGGTTCCCATCCGCAGCGCACGTGGCGTGTGGCTGCAAGCTCATGATGGCAAACGCTATCTCGACGCGATCTCGTCGTGGTGGGTCAACCTGTTCGGACATGCGCATCCGCGCCTTGATGCCGCCCTGCGCGAGCAAATTGGTACGCTCGAACACGTCCTTCTGGCCGGCTTCACGCACACGCCAGCGATCGAACTGGCGGAACGACTGGTCGCGCTCGCCCCGAACGGCCTGACCCGCGTGCAATACGCCGACAACGGTTCCAGCGCAGTCGAGATCGCACTCAAACTCGCCTTTCATCACTGCCGCAATCGCGGTGATGCCCAGCGTACGCAGTTCATCGCGCTTGCGGGCGGCTATCACGGTGAAACGCTTGGCGCGCTCTCGGTGACTGATATTCCGCTATATCGTGAAACCTACGCGCCGCTGCTGCTCACACCGCTGACTGCAGCGTCGCCGGATGCATCGCTGGCCGAACCCGGCGAAAGCGCACGCGATGTCGCTGTCCGCGCCGCCGACGCACTCGATACCCTGCTCGCCGAACACGGCGCTTCGGTCTGCGCTTTGATTGTCGAACCGCTGGTGCAGTGCGCGGCCGGCATGCGCATGCACGACCCCGAATACCTGCGCCGCGCCCGTGCCGCCTGCGACCGTCATGGCGTGGTCTTGATCGCCGACGAAATCGCCGTCGGATTCGGTCGCACCGGCACGCTGTTCGCCTGCGAACAGGCCGGAATATCGCCCGATTTGATGTGTCTGTCGAAAGGTCTCAGCGGCGGCTATCTGCCGCTGTCTGCCGTGCTCGCCACCGAAGCGATCTACCAGAGCTTCTACGACGAATACACGAAACTGCGTGCGTTCCTGCATTCGCACAGTTACACCGGAAACGCGCTCGGCTGCCGCGTTGCACTGGAAGTATTGAATATTTTCCGCGACGAACCGGTGCTCGCGCGAAACCATGCGTTGGCGGCACATCTCGCCAATGCGATCGCACCGCTGGCGCGACATCCACAGGTGCGCAATCTGCGCCAGACCGGAATGATTGCGGCCTTCGACATCGTCGACGCACACGGCCATGCCTTCGACTGGCGCGAGCGCCGCGGCCTGCACGTGTATCGTCATGGTCTTGAACGCGGCGTGGTGCTGCGTCCACTTGGCCACACGATTTATTTCATGCCGCCCTATTGCATCACGCCCGACGAAATCGACTTCATGGTCGGCGTCGCGCGCGAAGGCATCGAACTCGCTATCGCCTGAGGTCCCATGCGCCGCATCCGTCTTTATGTCGATATCGCGCTCGCCGCTGGCCAGAGCATCACCTTGTCTGAGGCCACGGCGAACCATGCCGTGCGTGTCCTGCGTCTGCGTGAAGGCGACGCGGTGACGCTGTTCAACGGCGACGGATTCGACTATGTCGGAACGATCAGTCTCGGCAAGCGCGATGCACGTGTGCACCTCAACAGTGTCGACGTGGTGACCAACGAATCACCGCTGGCCATCACCTTGGTGCAGGCGATCGCGCGTGGCGAGAAGATGGACCTGATCCTGCAAAAGGCGACCGAACTCGGCGTCGTCAAGATCGTGCCGGTGATCAGCGACCGTACCGAAGTGAAGCTCGACGAAGATCGCGCCGACAAACGCATTCTGCACTGGCAGCGCGTGCTCGAAGCAGCTTGCGAGCAATGTGGTCGAGCGCAGATCCCCGAGGTCGAGTCGCCATCGACATTGGAACGTGCCGCACGCCTTTTCGCCAACGCGAACGACACCAAACTAGTGCTGCATCCGGACGGCGGACGGCCGCTGTCGCAGGTCGATTGTGGTGACGCGGCGACCATCGCAATCGGCCCCGAGGGCGGTTTTTCCGAACGCGACCTGGCCCTATTCGACCAGGCCGGATTTGTCCGCATCACGCTCGGCCCGCGCGTGCTGCGCACCGAAACCGCCGGCCTCGCCGCGATCGCAGCGCTGCAGACGCGCTTCGGTGATTTTGGCTGATTCAGTAAGGCCCAGACATCTGTGAACTGCGATCCATGCGCTGGCCATACCAATGTCCGCTGCTGAACAAGAACACGCTGTCGCCGAGCAGTACGCTGCGTGCATCGATATTGCGTTCGCCACTGCCAGCAACGACTGCCGGTCGCAGGCGATAGTCCGAAATCAGACCGTCCGTACTGACATCAAAAGTCGCGACGCCGGTCTGCCGCCATGGCAAATACAACCATGGTGCCGCAGTCGCCACACCATCGTGCACGACCACCGGCACGGCGATGCGTCGCATCCCGTTCGCGGTGGCAGCGCTGGCGAAGGCACGGTGATCGCGAAGTACCTCGGTATCGCTGCCACGCCCACCGATCACCTGGCGCCAAGCTTCACTCGGATGCTGGCAGTCGCGCTGATCGAACAGGCTCAACTTCAAGCCTTGGAACCAAGACTGGCCCGGCGCATCGCCGTTCGTGCCGGCGACCGCGTCTTGACCCACACCGAGCAGAAATCCGCCCGGCAAGGGATGCAGATAGGCGGAGTAACCGGCGATCTCCAGCGCACTGTCGAGCTTCGGATCAAGCGGATCGGAGAGGTCGATTGCATATAGTGGATCGACTCGGAAATAACTCACCGCATAGGCGACATCGCCATCGAAGCGCACGCCGTAGGGCTGTTCGTGCGGCGGACCGATCGGCTGCGGCCGTAACGCGTTCGGCAGCGTCGCAATTGTGCGCAAACGGTAATCGGCGTCCTCGCGCAACACGTTCAATTCGAACAGGGAGGTCGCGTCCCATGCCCAACCGTGATCGGTAAGGACGCGCAAGTCGCCATTGTGTTCGCTGAAGCGGAACGCGCGATCGTCGCCGCCGGCAGCGAGTCCACCGGCAACCGTGCCGGTGCCACGGTAGTCGAGACCCGGCAGTGCGATCTTATGGATGTCGAGCGTGGCGCTGTAGCCGCCAGACATGAAGCCGTTGTCGAAGCGGTATTCCGAGGTCGCGAGGTACCACGCTGCCGGCGCTACATAGGATGCATCGACGCGCGCAAACACCGAAGTGAATCTGGCCTCGTCGAGCGCATCAAGATCGAACTGCGCGAGCGTGACCAAAGAACGTTCGTAGGCATCTGGCGCGAAGTTCGGCAGCCAAGTGGTCGCGAGGCTGGCCATGTCCTGCCAGGGACCGTCATTGAGTCGCCATTTCGGCAATAGCGGCTGCAACTCGGTATCGACGCCGACCACGAAGCCACTAGCGAACAGCAGCGACGTTCCAATCAGGCGACTGGTCGAGAACGAACCCTGAATTTCGATGTGGTCGGTCTCGGTTAGCGCACCATCGTTGGCCACGTCAAACACCGTGGCCATGACGTTGGCGTCCAGTTCGGTATAGCCCAAGCACCATTCGTCGTAACCGTCATGAAACGGCGACCGACCGGTGAGCAATACCAACTGCATCCGGCCGCCGCGGATCAATGCATGCAGACCAAGTGCGACGACATCGATCGACATCGGCAGCGAATAGGTATGCAGCAGCTGCGCGATACCGGTATCGCCATCAAGTCGATGCACACGCAATTCGCGGCCAGCAGTATGCGCTTGCCCAATGCTGTAGACGAGGTCGCCAACGCGCTTAACGTCGTCGTATTCGCCGACGCCGGATTCTTGAATGTTGGTATCGCTGCCGTTGGCAGCCGGCGGCAGGCCCGGCGAAAAATCGATGCAGTCGTCGAAGCCGTAGTAAGGATTTCGGTACGCATTTTCGGCGACGAAGTGCCTCATCGCGGCGTCGCTGCTGAAGCGTGCCAAAGCCGTCGCATGCGTGCGTCCATTCGGTGCTTCGGTGTAACGCGTCAACGCTTTCTGGGGGCGCAACCAGAACGCGCCAGAGGTGTCACTGAGCGTGATTGACGCGATCGCGTCATCTTGGCCACGAAAGTAAATCTGCGTCTGTCCACCGGGTTCGGATACGGTGGCACACGACACTGTGCAGACTCGGCGCACACGCTGCGCGTCAAGCACGCCGGCACCGATGTCGCCCTGCGCGAAGGCCTAAGTCGGCTCGCCGTGACGGTCGTAACCGATGGACACCGAACCAACCCAGCGGCCCTGCTGGATCAGCATCTGGCCGTGCCCCCCATCGGCGGGGTCGAACCAAAATCCGGAACGATCGCCGAGACTGTAATCTCGGTTCACCACGAGGCGAACGACGTCATGCGTGCGGGCCCGCCCTTCGAGTTGCAGGTTCAGTCGCGCATGGTCTTCGTCGCGGCGCTCGAAGTTCAGGCTGCCGGCCGGCGTTGATCCAGCCAACCGTTGCATCTGCATGTCCCAGCGCGGTCGATGCAATTGCAGGCTTACTCGCCCAGGCCCGGTGCGCAATGCGCCGCCCACCCACCAGCGTGGATCGCCCTGAGCATCGAAATCGGTGAGCAGGGCCGAACTCACCGCGCCCGAGGGTGCGATCGTCAGTGCCCAGCCCGGATCGGATGGATCGAACCAGACATCGGTGCGTTCGCGGTCCGGCGCGGCGGTGTAGTCACGCTGCGCATGGGCCGTCGATATCCATAGGAACAATAAGCCAAGCAACATCCAAGCGCGCATCGCAATCTCCGTAGGGTCACTACGAATGACGCTGCAGTCAGATCCTTCCCCCAAGGCTCCGAACCGCAATGCTGCCGCCGATACTTTGAACCATTCGAGCCATCACTTGCGATTCGGCGCGGCCAGCGCGGGTAAAAGCGCTGGCGGCAAATGAGTCGCCGACAGTTCGAGTGCCGCATCGGCAAGGCGAACGATCGCCGTGTGAATCAGAACGTGAGCGCAAGCCCGACGTGGTAGCTGTCTCCGATGCCGGGTACCGCAATGCCCCACGGCACCCCATTCAAGCTCATGCTCATTCCTTGACCGAGATAGGCACCGCCAGTCGGCAGGAAGTAGCGGCGGTTGAACAGGTTGTCGATGCCGACATCGACACGCAGTTGTCCGAAGCTGCGCTGGCTGCGCAGATGTAACAAGCCGTATCCGTCCGTCGGCACTTCGTTACGCACCTGCGAGACACGCTCCTTGGCTGCGACCAACTCCCATTCGACTGCACTGTCCCAGCCAGCAAGTTCATGCTTAAGTCGTAGCCGCGCGCTCAACGGCAGCAACTGATAGAGATCATCGTCGCGACTGCGATTGCGACCACGCACATGATTGATCACGCCTTCGACAGCAAACGCTCCGAACTGGCCCGTGCCAAGCGCCATGCGACCGGAAAGATCGATGCCATGAACGCGTGCCGACTGGTTGGTGTATTGCAATAGGTTGAAGCGATTGACGATGAAGCCGGACAGCGCGCTGGCGTCGACGAAGTCGTCGATGCGGGTGACGTAAGGCATCGCATGCCATTGCCAGCGGCCATCGCTGCTGCGGCCGTCGATCGCAGCGGAAACCGTATAGGCCACCTCGGGTTTCAGGTCGATGTTGCCAACGTAGCCATTGCCGTCGCCGACGAAGTTGTTCATGGCAGCGGCCATCGACCAACTCGACCAGGTGTAACGTTCGTAAAGATTCGGCGTCCGCACTTTGCGGGCCAACCCGAATTCCAGATCGAGGGTGTCAGCGGGGCTGTAACGCATCAATGCCGACAGATCCCAGTTGTTGTCGCGACGTGCATGCTCACGCGCATTGAATGCATTCGCTTCGGCATACTGGTTGCCGGGCGCGTTGACCATCGTGCTGTATCCACGCACGTCGGCGGCATCGGTACCGACGTGCTCGTAGCGTGCACCCAGCACGGTCAGCCAAGTGTGGGAGATCTGGCGTTCCCACTCCGCGTACACGGCATCGCGATCACGTTCGCCGTCAGCAACGTTCCAAAATGTCCCTGGCCCCATGCCAGCGCCGGACGGCGCCCACCAATCGTTGAGCCGATAGCGCTGAATGTCGCTACCGACGCGCAGCAGATCGCCGTTGCCGAGATCGAGTTCAGCGGCTAATCGCGCGCCGATAGTGCGCCCCGTACTCGCCATCGGCATACCGGCGGCACAGGTCCCGGCTGGGTTGCCCATGAACCGGATCGGATCGCACGGGGTGCCGGCGCCAGCGTTCGACCCGTACCAAAAACGCCGGTCGCGACCGAAATCCATGACATGGTCGACAAGTTCGCGATAAGCACTGGCATCCAGCGACCCCCAGCCGTAGTCACCGTGATAACGCAAGAGGCCGCGTTTCTGCGTGTTCTCGAGCAAATCCATGCGCTGGTTCGGAAACAGTTGCTCGGGCATGTCCTGACGCCCCAACCGCGCTTCGATCCAATGCTGTCCGCGGCGTAGCGCGAACGTCAGCGCATGATTGATGCTTTCGTAAGCGCTGGAGCCGACAACATCCAGCGGCAACTCATGGCCGACGCGCCCGGTCCCGCGACTGACCTTGAAGTCGCCACCTGCACGATAATTGTCGGCACTGCTAGCGCCGCCGGTGTAGCCGATCTGGACGTTATCGCTGGCCCAATGCCAAGCGACACCGCCACCTTGGGCGCGATTGTTGCTGCGCACATAGGCCGAGACTTCGCCACCTTGAAGCGTCTCACCGGTCGCCGCAAACTCGGGGGCGCGCGTCTCGGCGACAATGCTGCCGGCAATGCTGTCGCCGCCAACACTCACCGGGGCAATGCCCGCGTAAACCTTCAATGTGTCGATCTGTGCCGGATCAAGATAGGACAGTGGCGGGTTCATGTGATTCGGGCAGGTCGCGATGAAATCCATGCCGTCGACACGAATGCGCACGCGATCATCAGCAAGTCCGTGAATCGCCGGCAAACTGGACACGCCGCCAGTCTGATTCAACTGGACCCCGGGAAGATCGCGCAACAACGCAGCAGTATCGCCACTGGCAATGCCGCGCGCGTCGCTGCCGCGCACAGTCTCGGACCGTGGCGGTGTCGCGGTGGCTTGATCCTCGATATCGACCCGCGGCAGGACCTTGTCGGCCGCGATGACGGGCGTAGAAAGCGCAACGACGACCGCCGCCGCAAGAACGCGTCGAATAGGCATGGTGAACTCCGAAATGTTTGAAAACAGAATCGTTGAATTTTAGCCGGCTGCGCTGCGTACCGACACCGGTTGCTGTGGCCAGCGCTTGAGGATGCTGGCCTTGATGCCGGCGGCGTCCAGCCCGACACGATGCAGCAATTGCTCGCGCGACATGTGTTCGATGAAGCTGTCGGGGAGACCGAGATGCAAGATCGGAACACTGATGCCGTGCGCCGAAAGCAATTCGGCGACGGCGCTACCGGCACCGCCCATGATCGCGTTGTCTTCAATGGTGATCAAACCGGCGTGAGTGTGCGCAAGTTCGAGCAGCAACTTCTCGTCGAGTGGTTTGACGTAGCGCATGTTCACCACGGTTGCATCGAGTTCCTGCCCGACCTGTTGCGCCGATGCCACCATCGCACCGAACGCCAAGATCGCCAGCCCGCGGCCGCGCCGGCGGACTTCTGCCTCACCGATCGGCAATTCGTCGAGTTCACTCGCTAGCGCGACACCGGGACCGCTGCCACGCGGGTAACGCACTGCCGCCGGGCCGGCATGACGATAGCCAGTCGTCAGCATGCGTCGGCATTCGGCTTCGTCGGCGGGCGCCATCACCAGCATGTTCGGGATGCAGCGCAGGAAACTGAGGTCGAAGCTACCGGCATGGGTGGCACCGTCCGGCCCGACGACGCCGCCGCGATCGATCGCAAACAGCACGTCGAGATTCTGCAGCGCGACGTCATGAATCAACTGGTCGTAGCCGCGTTGCAGAAAAGTCGAATAGATCGCGACCACCGGCTTCATGCCTTCACACGCCATGCCGGCGGCGAGCGTGACCGCATGTTGTTCGGCGATTGCGACATCGAAATACCGTTGTGGATATTCCTGCGAGAACCGCACCAGACCGGAGCCTTCGCGCATCGCGGGGGTGATGGCGGCGAGCTTGGCATCGACCGCCGCCATATCGCACAGCCAATCACCAAACACTTGCGTATAGGTGAGCTTGGCCGGCCCTGATTTCTTCACCACACCGATGCTCGGGTCGAACGGACCGACGGCGTGATACTCGATTTGGTCGCCTTCGGCGCGCTCGTAACCCTTGCCCTTGCGGGTGATCACGTGCAGCAACTGTGGCCCGCGCTGTTCCTTCATCGTCGCCAACACACGCACCAGTTCCGGCAGGTCGTGACCATCGACCGGACCGACGTAGTGGAAGCCCATTTCCTCGAACAACGTCGACGGCAGTGCCATGCCTTTCCAGTGTTCCTCCCAGCGTTTCAGGAATCGCCCGACTCGGCTCGACCGCGGAAACAACTTCTTGCCGCCTTCGCGAAACGCGGTGTAGGTCGGCCCGGCAAGCAGGCGCGCATACATCTTGGTCAGTCCGCCGACGTTCTCGCTGATCGACATCTGGTTGTCGTTCAGCACCACCAGCAGGTCCGGCTCCGGCACCAGACCACCGGCGTGGTTCAGCGCCTCGTAGGCCATGCCCGCGGTCATCGCACCATCACCGATTACGGCAACGACGCGACGCGGGTCGTTCTGGCGCTGCAGTGCGACAGCCATACCCAAGGCGGCCGAGATCGAGGTCGACGAATGACCGACGCCGAACGTGTCGTATTCGCTTTCCTCGCGGCGCGGAAACGGCGCGACGCCATCCTTCTGCTTGACGGTGTGGATGCTGTCGCGGCGGCCGGTCAGGATCTTGTGCGGATAACACTGGTGACCGACGTCCCAGATCAATCGGTCGGTCGGTGTGTCGTAGAGATAATGCAGGGCGACGGTGAGTTCGATCACCCCGAGACCGGCACCGAAGTGCCCGCCCGAGATCGCCACCGAATCGATCAAGTAGCCGCGCAGCTCCTCGGCAATCGCCGGCAGGTCGGACTCGGGGAAGCGGCGCAAGTCACCGGGGACGGTGATTTGTGCCAGCCGCGGATAGCGCTGGGCATCGATCATGGACAGGATGAGAGCAGGGAATGCCGCCGATTGTCCGGCGAAGCGCTAGACAGAGCAAGGCAAAAGCCGGGCGGTGGCGGCAATCGTTCATTCGCCCGGATGGTAAACGGCGCGCAGGCGCGGGGCGAATTCAACGACGGCGATGAAATTGCCGTGGGAATCGCCGGTATTGCCGCTGGCGTCCGCGAACACTGTGCTGAACGCCATGCCGACACCGCCTCCGAGCACCATCATTCGCAACCATCGCATGCTGCATTCCCGAAATTCCTGAAGTGCCCGAATGGTCGCGCGAGCGCGGCCTGCAACCGCGCAAGAGCATCCTTTAGACTCACCCACAGATCGCGAAGGATCGGGTGCAGACAGTGGCGACGGAAACAGGGATTCGGACACGGCGCTGGCGAATTGCGCACTGGCGTGCGCTGGCGTTGATCGGCGTGAACCTGTTGATTGCCGCGCATCTGCTGCATTGGACGGTTGCCGGCGAGACGCTGGGACGCGTCGTGCTGGCCGATGCCAAAATCACGCTCGAGCGCGGGATGATCAATCCCGGCTTCCTGCTATTTGCCCTCGCGCTCGCCAGCACCGCGCTGTTCGGTCGCTTCTTTTGTGGCTGGGCCTGCCATATGGGCGGTTTGCAGGACCTGAGCGCATGGCTGCTTGCGCGCGCCGGGATCCGGCCGCGTCCGTTCCGATCACGCCTGCTTGGCTGGATACCGCTGCTGCTCGCGCTGTACCTGTTCGTCTGGCCAAGCCTTGTGCGCAGCCTGATCGCACCCTGGCTATCTGGCGTCACCCCCGAATTCGCGGCCTGGCTCGATCCGCCGGCACCGCTGCGCGGCTGGTCGCTTGCACTGCGCAGCCGCGACCTCTGGGTCGGAATGCCCGATCTCGCGGTGGCGATTCCGTTCCTGCTTGTCTGCGGGGTGGCGACGGTGTATTTCCTCGGCGCTCGCGGGCTCTGCCGCTACGGATGCCCCTACGGCGGCTTGCTGCGGCCAGTGGAACAGCTTGCGCCGTTGCGGATCGTGGTCGATCCCGATCGCTGCGACGGCTGCGCACGCTGCAGTGCGGCCTGCACGCTATCGATTCGCGTCCATGAACAGGTGCAGGCGCACGGCGCCGTGCTCGATGCCGATTGCATGCGCACGCTGGATTGCGTGGACGCCTGCCCGCACCAGGCGCTGGCGCTACGCCCGACGACACCCCCGGCCTGGCGCGAACAGACGCCACCGCCGACCTATGATTTGCGCCTGCGTGACGAGTTGCGGGTCGCCGCAGTCGCATTCATGACGCTGCTGGCAACCCGTGGTCTTTACGGGCGCATTCCGCTGCTGCTCGCCGCCACGCTGGCGGTTCTGGCCGGGTTTCTGGTGTTTTTGGGCCTCAAGCTCGCCGAGCGCCCGGACTGGCGCTTCGCCCGCTTGAACTTGCGCCGCGCCGGCCGTTTGACCCGAGCCGGTCTCGCCGCTGCGGTGTTGCTGCTGGTGCTCGCTTCGCTGCTGGCGCAGACGCTCGTGCTGCGCGCAGTGCTGTGGCAGGCAGCGCGGCTGGATGCGCAGGTGCTCGTCGGCTTTGCGACCGTGGCCGCAGATGCAGTGCCGCCGCCACAGCGCACGGCGGCGGCGCGAGCAGCACGCTGGTACCGACTCGCCCAGCCGCTCGGCGACGGCGGCATCGCGCTCGCCGTCACACCCGAGGTGCCGCTGCGTTTGGCCTGGCTCGATCTGGTGCAAGGCGAGTGCGCGACGGCGACGGCAAGACTCGCCACCGAGCAGGTGCGCCGGCCCACCGATGCTGTGGTCGCAACGGCGCGAAAGCAGGCTGAGGCGTTGTGCGCGCTCAGTCCTCGAAGCCGTCCATGAACATCGACCCGGGCGCCAACGTCGCGATGCTGTAACTCGCCGGACTGCCGGGTTCTTGCACGCCAAGCGTCGCAGTCGAAGGCACGGGTGGTCGCGCGGCGACAAAGCTGAAGCGCAGCAACGTCCCCCAATCGAGCGTACCGGTCGCGGTCGCGGCACTGAACACCACTTCGGCACCGACGGAATTCGCAGTCCAGACCGGGATCAGCCCGGCGCCGTCAGCCGCCTCGATCGAACTGAGACTTGTCGCATCGGCCAGAGCAACTGCAAAGCGCTCGAAGCCGCGATTGCGCAGCACCCGCAAATTCGGCTCGGCGCCCTCGGTGTAGGGGCGCGCGAAGTCGAGATTCATCAGCGCGTAGTCGTAGCGATAGAAGCCGCCGCCGAGTGCACTGACGCGCACCGCGAGCTTGACCCGACCTTCCGCCGTGACCAGCGTCTCGATCTGGGCCGCGCCGCCGGGCGGAACCGGCTGTGCTGCCCAGGCCTCGATCACCGGCCCACTCACCTGCGCACCACTGTAATTGAAGGAACTCCAGTTGCTGCCGTTCCAGTTGCTGCTGCCGTAAGCGTGACGGAAGTTGTTGTCCGGGTTGTCCTCGCCGCGAATCAAATACCAGCCCTCGAACACATACTGCGCGCCGGGATTCAGGGCCGGCGCAAGGTCGGATTCGCGCACCATCATCCGGTGTGCAGGCGCGCCGATGCCATGGTCATTGGCAACACCGCTGCACGTGGGATCCCAGAGTGAGCCACAGCGCCCCCAGACCGCATCCTTGGGAAGGATTTCCGAACGCGGGCCGAGGCGCCGACTCTCGTTATTGTTGCCCGCGGTATAGGTATCGGAACAGCCGCTGCCGTTGCCGGAATTGGCCCCGGCCCAGAGGATGTTGCCGCCGTAGCACTCACATCCGACATTGGTCGCGTACCAAGCATGCTTGACCCCGCCGCGGCCGATCTGCTCAATCTGGCCGTTGCCGGCAATTCGATACAGGTTCCAAGTCAGCAGCGGGTGTTGCCGGTTGTTGTAAGGCGCAAGCGGGGCGGCGTTGCTGCTGCCAAGCCAGTCGAACCAAGGAACGTCGGCGGTACCTTGGTTCTGCAAGCTGGCGCTGGGGCTGAAGTACAGCCGCGCCATATTCGAATTGCCGGTACAGGTCGTGTACCAGCAACCCGAGGCAGTGGCCGAGCTGGCAAGCGAGGTCAGCGCAACATCCGTGGTGGTGCCGGCAACGTCTGGCCATACCGGCGTCGCACAGGCAGGAATGGACTTGCTGCTGGCGAGCCAATCGAGATCACCGGCCGGGGCCACCGGCACTGCGAGAAGGTTCGCGAGCGCCATGCCGACCGCAGCGGCGAGCGCCAGCAGCCGCAGCCGTTTTGGGACGATACGCATGTGCGGTGTCTCCGAAGTTGCCTGGCCCGCGACAGTCACAGGCCGTTACAATCGAAGCAGACTCTGCCGCCGCCCTTCACGCCGCATTGACTTAGGTCAAGGCCACCCAAGTAGGATCTTCACATCACCGCGCTCGCCCTACACCCCATGGCGGCCGCCAATGGCACGACTTGTCCGGTTATTTGCCCATGCTACTCTTCAGAAATCTGACATTCGTTTCAGTGGGCTTTGGGGAGTCAATCAATGATCAAGAAATTAGTGATTTTTACGCTAACCGCCGCCGTGTCGTTGTCGGCGCATGCAGATCGCAGCAGCGAGCCGTTGCAGCCGAAGGATTACAGCCGCGATTTTCAAGTTGCCGCCAGTCTTCGTGCACCCACTGGGACCGGCAATGTGTTGTCCGAATCGTTTGATGCCGGCATTCCGGGGACGTGGACGGTTCTCGACAATGCCGGCGGCGGCCCGACTTGGACTGATCTGACGGGTTGCGGCGAGAGCGGCAACTTCACCGACGGCGCCGGCGACACCGCCTGCGTAAGCAGCGACCTGTTCGGGCCGGCCGAGTTCGATACGGAACTGCGCACGCCGGTGCTCGATTTGAGCACTTTTGCCGCACCCGCAGCGCTGACCTTCAATACGAACTACCAAAATTATGCTGCTGCGGATTTCTTTGAAGTCGATGTGTCGACCAACGGTGCGCCCGGGCCGTGGACGAATCTGCTCAGCTGGAACGAAGACCACGGCGGCTTCCAAGCGACACCTGGGGAAGCGGTGAATCTCGATATCGC
>Ga0073899_10000536_pt1 | contig 35025 bp, 29 predicted proteins | sample KloWWTmetaKNB5Ph_FD_88975 | JGI IMG/M metagenome (GOLD analysis project Ga0073899, IMG submission 88975) | Active sludge microbial communities from Klosterneuburg, Austria, studying microevolution and ecology of nitrifiers - Klosterneuburg... | ecosystem: Engineered > WWTP > Aerobic digester >... | reverse complement strand
GACCCGATCTTCGGTTACGAGGCATTGAACGTCGAGGCGCAGTCGCGCGAGCCTTCCTCGCTGCTCAACTGGACGCGCCGCATGCTGGCGGTGCGCGGCACCACGCGCGCCTTTGGCCGCGGCCGCTTCATCATGCTGCACCCCGGCAACCGCAAGGTGCTGGCCTATGTGCGCGAATACGAGGACGAGGTCATCCTGTGCGTGGCCAATGTCAGCCGCACGGCGCAGCCGGTCGAGCTTGACCTGCGCGCCTGGAAGAACCGGGTGCCGGTGGAGATGGTCGGGCGCAACCCCTTTCCGCCGATCGGCGACCTGCCCTATCTGCTGACGCTGCCCGCGCACGGCTTCTTCTGGTTTCGCCTTTCGGCCGACGCCGTGCCGCCGAGCTGGCATGCCGAAAGCCGGTCGGTGGAAGATTTGCCGACGCTGGTGCTGTTCGACGGCTTCAACAGCCTGTTCCGCAACAAGGTCGTGCCCTGGCGCATGGGTCTGGCCGAAAAGACGCGCAAGCAGTTCGAACGCGAACTGCTGCCGCGCTTCATGCAGCGCCAACGCTGGTACGCGTCCAAGTCCGAGTCGCTCGAGCGGGCGGCCATCGTCGACCATGTCGAACTGGCCGACGAATCCGGTGACGATGGCAAGCCCTGGATGCTGGCATTGGTCGATGCGCACGTCGCCCCTGCCGAAAGGGCCGACAAGACCGACGCGGTGCGCTATTTCGTACCCTTGACGCTGTCCTTCGAGGACCATGACGAAGAGCGCACGCGGGTGCTCGCCGGGGTGGCGGTAACCAAGGTGCGCCAGCAGGCCGAGATCGGCGTGATCGCCGACGCGATGGCCGACGAGGCCTTCTGCCGCATGCTGATCGGCGCCATCGGCAAGGGCCGCTCGTTGCGCAGCGACGGGGGCAACCTGCGCTTCACGCCGGGCTCGGGTTTTGCCGAGGTCGTGGGTGACGCCGTTGACGGCCCGGTCCCGCTGCGGCGCCTGACGGCCAGCAGCAATTCGATCAGCCTGATCGGCGACCGCCTGTTCCTCAAGGCCTACCGCCGCCTGTATCCCGGCATCAACCCCGAGCTGGAGATGGGCCGCTTTCTCACCGACGTTGCCGGCTTCGCGAACGCCGTGCCGGTGGCCGGCAGTGTCGAGCACGTCGACAGCGATGGCCGCGTCTGGACCCTGGCCCTGCTGCAGGCCCAGGTGACCCACCAGGGCGACGCCTGGAGCGCCACGGTCGATCAGCTGGTGCGACTGCTTGAAGCCGCGGGCGACTCGGCGGCAGACGCCGATGCCGCGATCGACGGTATGGCCGAGCGCTTGCAGGTGCTGGCGCGGCGCGTGGCCGAGCTGCATGTGGCGCTGGCGCGGCGCACCGGCAACGCCGCCTTCGACCCCGAGACCATGACCGCCGCCGACGTCACGCAGTGGGTGCAACGCACGCAGGACGAATGCGGGCAGACGCTGGACCAGCTGCGCCGGCGCGAAGCCTGGCCTGGCCTGCTGGGCGACCGCGTGGCGCAGGTACTGGCGGCTGAACCCGCGCTGCGCGCGCGCATCGACCAGGTGGCCCGACTCGCGCCTGCACACCTGAAGACGCGGCTACACGGCGACCTGCATCTGGGCCAGGTGCTGATCTGTCGCGACGACTACCGCCTGATCGACTTCGAAGGCGAGCCGCAGCGCTCGTTCGAAGAGCGGCGCGGCAAGCAGTCGGCGCTGCGCGACGTGGCCGGCATGCTGCGCTCGTTCGACTACGCGCGCCACATGGCGCTGCAGCGCACGGCCAAGCATGCCGCCGAACTCGAGGCGCTGGCGCCGCTGGCGCGCCGCTGGGAGCGGCGCGTGCGCAGCCACTGGCTGCAGGCCTATGCCGAGGTGGCTATGGCCGGTGGCCTGTATGCCGACACGGCGGCCTTCGCGGCGATGGACCCGCTGCTGGGGCTGTTCGAGCTGGAGAAGGCGCTGTACGAGCTGCGTTACGAAGTGGACAACCGACCCGACTGGGTCGAGGTGCCGCTGGCCGGCATCGCCGCGCTGGCCGGCATCGACTGAAGGACTGAAGGAGTACAGCGATGCAGAACATCGACGTCTTGCTCGAACCCGTGCGCGGCCTGCTGCTGCAGATCGGCGCCTTTCTGCCGCGCGTGGCGCTGGCGGCCGCCATCCTGGCGATCGGCTGGCTGCTGGCCAAGGGCCTGCGCCTGGGCATGGTGAAGGCCTTGCGCGCATTGAATTTCCACGTGCTGACCGAGCGCGCCGGCATCGACGGCTTCGTGCAGCAGGGTGGCAGCGAGCACGACACCACCGACCTGTTCGGCTGGCTGGTCTATGCGCTGGTGATCCTGGCGTCGCTGATCATCGCGTCCAACAGCCTGGGCCTGAGCCAGGTCACCGACCTGCTCGGCCGCGTGATGCTGTTCCTGCCCCGGGTGCTGGTGGCGCTGCTGGTGATCGTCTTCGGCAGCTACTTCGCGCGTTTTGTCGGTGGCGCCGTGCGCGGCTACTGCAAGCGCGTGGACATCAGCGACGGCGACCTGCTGGGCCGTCTGGCGCAGTACGGCATCATGATCTTCGTCGTGCTGCTGGCGATTGACCACCTGGACATCGGCGGCGGGCTGATCCAGCAGACCTTCCTGATCCTGCTGGCCGGCTTGGTCTTCGCCGCTGCGCTGGCGCTCGGCCTGGGTGCCCGTGAGCGCGCAGCGCAGCTCATCGAACGCTGGTTCCCGCCCGACGAGGCGGTCGGCAAGGGCGTCAAGCGTTGACGGTGGCCGCGCGGCCGATCGACGCGGTCTGGCCGGGTCGTCCGACGCCGCGCGGTGCCCAGTGGGACGGGCTGGGCGTCAATTTCGCGCTTTTTTCCGAGCATGCCGAGCGCGTTGAACTCTGCCTGTTCGACGCCAGCGGCCGCCACGAGGTGCAGCGCATCGTGCTGCCCGAGCAGACCGACCAGATCTTCCACGGCTACCTGCCCCAGGCCCGCCCGGGGATGCTGTACGGCTACCGCGTGCATGGTCCCTTTCAGCCGCGCTCGGGCCACCGATTCAACGGCAACAAGCTGCTGCTCGACCCCTATGCGCGCAACATCGTCGGGGTGCCGCGCTGGCACGATGCGCTGTTTGGCTATCGCATCGGCCATGGCGACGGCGACCTGTCGTTCGACCGCCGCGACAGCGCGCCCTACATGCCACGCTGCAAGGTCGTCGAATCGGCCTTCACCTGGGGTGACGACCGCCGGCCCGACGTGCCCTGGCACGAGATGATCATCTATGAAACCCATGTGCGTGGGCTGACGATGCGACATCCCGGCGTCCCTGAGCGCCTGCGCGGCACCTATGCCGGCCTGAGTTGCGCGCCGGTGGTCGACCACCTGCAGCGCCTGGGCGTGACCACGCTGGAGCTGATGCCGGTGCACGCCTACATCGATGACCGCCACCTGGTCGAGCGTGGCCTGCGCAACCACTGGGGCTACAACACCATCGGCTACTTTGCGCCCGATCACCGCTACAGCGCGTCGGGCAAGGTGGCCGAGTTCAAGACCATGGTGCGAACGCTGCACGCCGCGGGCATCGAGGTCATCCTCGACGTGGTCTACAACCACACCGCCGAAGGCAACGAGTACGGGCCCACGCTGTCGTTTCGGGGCATCGACAACGCCGCCTACTACCGCCTGGTGCCCGACGCGCCGCGCCACTATCAGGACTTCACCGGCTGCGGCAATACGCTGAACATGCAGCACCCGCGCGTGCTGCAGCTGCTGATGGACTCGCTGCGCTACTGGGTGACCGAAATGCATGTCGACGGCTTCCGCTTCGACCTGGCGTCGGCGCTGGCACGCGAGCTGTTCGCGGTGGACCGGCTGAGCGCGTTCTTCGACGTGCTGCGGCAGGACCCGGTGCTTTCGCAGGTGAAGCTGATCGCCGAGCCCTGGGATCTGGGCTCGGGCGGCTACCAGGTGGGCAACTTTCCGGTCGGCTGGGCCGAGTGGAACGACAAGTACCGCGACACCATGCGCGCCTACTGGAAAGGCGATGGCGGCCACATCGGCGAGTTCGCGCAGCGCCTGACGGGCAGCAGTGACCTCTACAACCGCAGCAGCCGCAGGCCCTACGCCAGCATCAACTTCGTCGCCGCGCACGACGGTTTCACGCTGGCCGACCTGGTCTCGTACAACGACAAGCACAACGACGCCAACGGTGAGCACAACCGCGATGGCCACGATCACAACCGCAGCTGGAACTGCGGAGTCGAAGGGCCCAGCGACGACCCCGAGGTGAAGGCGCTGCGTGCGCGCCTGCAGCGCAACCTGATCGCCACGCTGATGCTGTCGCAGGGGGTGCCGATGCTGCTGGCCGGCGACGAACTGGGGCGCACGCAACAGGGCAACAACAACGCCTATTGCCAGGACAACCCGATCAGCTGGGTTGACTGGGGCAGCGACGACGGCCAGGACCTGCCGGGTTCGCTGCTGTACTTCACGCGGCAGCTGATCGCGCTGCGCGCGGCGCACCCGGTGTTCCGCCGCCGCGACTTCTTTCAGGGGCGGCCGCTGATGGGTTCGGACGTGCACGACATCGTCTGGCTGCAACCCGATGGCAGCGAGATGAGCGCGCTCACCTGGCGCCAGGACCATGCGCGTGCGCTCGCGGTGTTCCTGTCGGGCGAGGGCCTGAATGAAGTCGATGGCCGTGGCCGCGCCGTGCGCGACGACAGCTTCGTGCTGCTGTTCAACGCCGCCTCGCACGAGGTCGTGTTCGAGTTGCCGGCCCAGTTGCCGCTGGGCCCGGGCGAGCTGCTGGTCGACACCTCGCGTGCGGGCGACGAACTACCGGCGCTGCCGTTCGACCCCGCACAGCCCTTCACACTGGCCGCACGTTCACTCGCCCTGCTGCGTTTCGCACGCTCGGCCGGGCCATGAAGCGCCAGCACCTGATGCCGTTCGGGCCCCGTCGCCAGGCCGACGGGACGGTCTGCTTCCGACTCTGGGCGCCCGGCGCCCAGCGCGTCGACCTGCTGGCCGGCGATGTGGCGCAGACCATGCAGGCCTTGGACGACGGTTGGTTCGAAGCCACGCTGGCGCGGGCCGAGCGCGGACTGCGCTACGCCTTTTGCATCGACGGCGGCCTGACGGTGCCCGACCCGGCGTCGCGCCACAACCCAGACGACGTGCACGGCCGCAGCGCCCTGACCGACCCGCTGGCCTTCGACTGGCCCGATGGCGACTGGCGGGGCCGGCCCTGGCACGAGGCGGTGATCTACGAACTGCATGTCGGCTGCTTCACGCCGGCCGGAACGTTCCGGGCTGCCATCGCGCGCCTGGACGATCTGGTGGCACTGGGCATCACCGCGATCGAGCTGATGCCGGTGGCCGACTTTCCCGGTCGCCGCGGCTGGGGCTACGACGGCGTGCTGCCTTTCGCCCCCGAAACCAGCTACGGCACGCCCGACGATCTGAAGGCCCTTGTGTCCGCCGCGCACCAGCGTGGACTGATGGTGTTGCTGGACGTGGTCTACAACCACTTCGGACCCGAGGGCAACTACCTGCACGCCTACGCACCCGACTTCTTCGATCCGGCGCTGCACACGCCCTGGGGCGCGGCCATCAACTTCCAGGGCCCGGGCAGCCGCTGGGTGCGCGACTTCTTCATCCACAACGCGCTGTACTGGCTGCAGGAGTTCCACTTCGACGGCCTGCGCATCGACGCCGTGCACGCCATGCACGACCGTTCGTCGCCGCATGTCGTGGACGCGCTGGCACAGGCCGTGCGCGACGGGCCGGGCCGCACGCGCATCGTGCACCTGGTGCTGGAAAACGAGGCCAACGACGCCCGACACCTGCAGCGTGACGGCGAAGGCCGACCCGTGTTGGCCAACGCGCAGTGGAACGACGACCTGCACCACGCGCTGCACGTGCTCGCCACCGCCGAGATCGATGGTTATTACGCCGACTATGCCGAGCAACCCGTGGCCCTTCTGGGCCGCGCGCTGGCCGAGGGCTTTGCCTTCCAGGGCCAGGCTTCGGCCTTTCGCGGCGGCACGCCGCACGGCACGCCCAGCCGCGCGCTGCCGCCACTGGCCTTCGTCAATGGTCTGCAGACTCACGACCAGGTCGGCAACCGTGCCTTCGGCGAACGCATCGCGCAGCTGGCGGGCGCAGCAAAGCGTGACGGGGCCCTGCGCGCGCTGCTGCCTTGCGTGCTGCTGGCACCGGCGGTGCCGATGCTCTTCATGGGTGAAGAGTTCGCCGCGTCGACGCCCTTCTTGTACTTCTGCGACTTCGAAGGCGATCTGGCGCGTGCCGTCACGGCCGGCCGCCGCAACGAGTTCGGTCGATTCCTGCGCTTTGGCGACCCGGCGCTGCGCAGCCGCATCCCCGATCCCAACGACGAGGCCACGTTCGAGCGCAGCCGGTTGAACTGGGCCGAGCGCAGCCGCCCCGGCCACGCCGACTGGCTGGCGCTGTACACCCATCTGCTGCAACAGCGCCGACGTGTGCTGGTGCCGCTGCTGCCGCGCGTGCGCAGTGGCACCTGGCAGCTGGCGGCGCCGGGATTGCTGCAGGTGCGCTGGCCGCTTGACGGTGGCGGTGCCCTGCACGTGCTGGCCAACCTGGCGCCGACGGCGGCGGCCGTGGATGATGGGCTGCCGGCAGGGCTGGGCCTGTACCGCAGCCACGATGGGGCGCGCGGGGCCGATCTGCCGCCCTGGTTCGTCGACATCACGCTGCAAGGCGTGGCGTGACCCGCCCGCCACGAGCCGACGCGCTGCAGGCCATCGTGCCGCGCGCCACCTACCGCGTGCAGCTGCACGCCGGCTTTCGCTTCGCCGACGCGCAGGCCCTGCTGCCCTACCTCGACGGGCTGGGCATCAGCCACCTGTACTGCTCGCCCTTCCTGCGCGCGCGGGCCGGCAGCCTGCACGGCTACGATGTCGTCGACCATGGCGAGATCAACCCCGAGATCGGCGGCCGAGCCGACTTCGACGCGCTGGTGCAGGCTCTGCACGAAAGGGGCATGGGCCTGCTGGCCGATGTGGTGCCCAACCACATGGGCGTGCTGGGCGGCGACAACGCCTGGTGGCTGGACGTGCTGGAAAACGGCGCCGCCTCGGCCTTTGCGCAGCACTTCGACATCGACTGGCAGTCGGCCGACCCGCTGCTGACCGGCCGCGTGCTGTTGCCGATGCTGGGCGGCCAGTACGGCGTGGTGCTCGAGCGCGGTGAACTGCAGCTGCAGTTCACGCCAGCGCTCGGCCGTTTCACGCTGAACCACTTCGAACACCGGTTGCCGATCGACCCGCGCACCTATGGCACGCAGCTGCGGCGTGCGGCTGCCACCTTGGGACCCGGCGAGCTGCCGATGCATGCGCTGCGCGCCCTGGCCGAGCTGATCGAGCGTTTCGAACGTCTGCCCGCTCACGACAGCGACGACCCGGATGCCGTTGCGCAGCGGCAGCACGACAAGACCCGGCTCAAACAGGAGCTCGCCTTGCAGCTGCAGGCGCAGCCGGCATTGGCGCGCGTGATCGCTGAACGCGTGAATCTGCTCAACGGTGTCGTCGGGGTGCGCCACAGCTTTGACGCGCTGGACCGACTGATCGACGCGCAACCGTACCGACTGGCGCACTGGCGCGTGGCCGGTGACCAGATCAACTATCGGCGCTTCTTCGACGTCAACGAGTTGGCAGCGCTGCGCATGGAGCGGCCCGAGGTCTTCGAGGCCACGCATGCGCTGCTGTTGAGCCTGGCCGCCGAGGGTGCCATCGACGGCCTGCGCATCGACCATCCCGATGGCCTGGCCGACCCGGCGGCCTACTTCCGCCGCCTGCAGACGGGCTACGCGCACAAGGCCGGACTGCCGCTGGCCGACCCGGTGGGCCAGCCGCTGCCGCACAAGCCGCTGTACGTGGTGATCGAGAAGATCGTCGCACCGCACGAGCAGGTGCCGGCCGACTGGGCGGTGCACGGCACCACCGGCTATCGCTTTGCCAACGTCGTCAACGGCCTGTTCATCGACGCTGCGGCCAAGGCCCGGCTGGACCGCTGCTGGCGCGCCCACGTCGGCGACGAGGCCGAGGACTTCGACACGCTGTCATGGCGCTGCCGGCACGAGGTGATGGCCGGCGCACTGGCCGGCGAACTGACGGTGCTGGCCACTGCGCTGCACCGGCTGGCGCGTGAGGACCGGCGCACACGCGACTTCACGCTCAATCTGCTGCGCCGCGCACTGGCCGACGTGGTGGCATCGTTGCCGGTCTACCGCACCTACATCGTCGACAAGCCGAGCGCACAGGACCGTCGTCTGGTCGACTGGGCGATCGGCCGTGCGCGCCGGCGCAGCCTGGCGGCCGACGCCAGCGTGTTTGACTTTGTGCGCCGCGTGCTGCTGGGCCGGCCCTTGGCCGGCGCACCGCCGGGGCTGGGTGAGCGTTACCAGGCCTTTGCGCGCCGGCTGCAGCAGTACAGCTCGCCGGTGGCAGCCAAGGGCATCGAGGACACGGCGCTGTACCGCCACCATCGGCTGATCGCGGTCAACGACGTCGGCGGTGACCCCGATGCCTTCGGCACCTCGGTGACCGCCTTCCACGCGGCCAGCCGCGACCGCGCGCAGCGCTGGTCGCACACCATGCTGGCCTCGTCGACACACGACGCCAAGCGTTCGGAAGACGTTCGGGCGCGCATCGACGTCATCAGCGAGATGCCGGCCGCATGGCGGCTGACCGTGCGCCGCTGGACGCGCATGAACCGCCGCCACAAGCGCACGGTGAACCACGTGACGGCGCCCTGCCGCAACGACGAGTACCTGCTGTACCAGACCCTGGTGGGCTGCATGCCGGCGGGACATCTGGACGATGCTGCGCTGGCCGCGCTGACGCAGCGTGTGGACGCGGCGATGCTGAAGTCGGCGCGCGAATCCAAGCTGATCACGGGCTGGATCAACCCCAATGCGGCTTACGAGGCGGCGCTGTCGGGCTTCGTGCACGCCGCGCTCGAACGGCGTGACAGCAACCTGTTCCTGGCCGACCTGCAGGCCACGGCGCCGCTGTTTGCCTGGTACGGCGCCTTGAACAGCACGTCGATGGCAGCGATCAAATGCCTGTCACCGGGTGTCCCCGACTTCTACCAGGGGCACGCCGCGATCGAGCTGACGCTGATGGACCCCGACAACCGACGCCCGATCGATCTGCCGCGGCGCCACGCGCTGCTGCAGCGGGCGCGGGCTGCGGCAGGCCTGGCCGATGAGGCCGGGCGCGCTGCCGAACTGCATGACTTGCTGGCGCACATTGCCGATGGCGAGGCCAAGTTCCGTGTCACCTGGACCGCGCTGCAGCTGCGGCGTTCACACCAGGGCCTGATGCAGCACGGCGCCTACCTGCCGTTGGCGGTGCAGGGCCGATACGCCACCCATGTGCTGGCCTTTGCACGCCAGGCCGGCAGCCGCTGGGTGGTCGTGATCGCGCCGCGCCTGTATGCGTCGCTCGGCCTGGCGGTCGGCCAGCCGCCGATCGCGGGGTTCTGGGCCGACACCCGTGTCGACCTGCCGGCTGGCCTGCCGCTGACCGAGGCCCTGGGCGGGCGCCGGCATTTGACCACGGGCCAGGGCCTGGCGCTGGCCGATGTGCTGCGCGACTTTCCCATCGCCTTGCTGGCCACGCCCGACGAGCAGCAGCTTGCGGGATGATCGTGGGCATGCCGCCCAGTCCTGATCCGTCCGATCTGATCGAGATCTGCCAAGCGCGCGCCCTGGCGCTGCTGCAGCACAACCTGGTGCCGCAGGGCATCCTGGCGGCCACGCGCACGCCGGCATCCGAGGCGCGGCGCTACACGCGCATTTTCGGGCGTGACGCGGCGATCTGCGTGATGGCGATGTGCGGCAGTGGCGTCGCCGCGCTGGAGCAGGGTGCCGTGGCCAGCATCGACGCGCTGGCGGCACAGCAGGCGGCCAACGGGCAGATCGCCAAGTACGTCGACCCGCAGCACAACGACGCCGATTTCTGGTACCTGGGCTGCATCGATGCCACGCTGTGGTGGCTGCTGGCCGCCGATCATCTGCGCCGCCACAGCCTGTTGCCGGGGGTCGTCATGCGTTGGGCGCGCGAGATCGAGCGCGCGCTGTCGTGGCTGCTGGCGCAGGAGCACCAGCGCTTGCGGCTGCTGCAGCAGAACGAGGCCAGCGACTGGGCCGACATCATGCCGCGCTCGGGCTATGTGCTGTACAGCAATGCGCTGTGGCTGGCGGTGAAGCAGCGCTTCGCACTGGCCGGGTGCGACGCCACCCGACACCATTTCAACCACCTGTTCAACCCCTACCGGCCTGACCTGCCCGACTACCACCGCGCGCGGCTGCTGCAGCACTATGCGCGGCGCAGTCGGCGCGACCCGGGGCTGTACCTGAGCTTCGTCAATTTCGCCAGCTTCGGCAGCGAAGGCGATGTCTTCGGCAACCTGCTGGCGATCCTGTGCGGCGCGGTGGATGGCGACGCCGGGCTGCGCATCGTGAAGACGCTGCAGGCCGCGCACGCGGCCGACCCCTACCCGATCCGCGTCGTACTGCATCCGCTGTCGCGTGCGCACGAACTGTGGCGGCCCTACATGGGGCGGCACCAGCAGAACGAGCCGCACCAGTACCACAACGGCGGCATCTGGCCCTTTGTCGGCGGCTTCTGGGTGCTGGCACTGCTGCGGCTGGGGCTGCGCGACGCCGCGCGGCAGGCGCTGCAGCAGCTGGCCGCGGTGAATGCGCTCGACGACTGGCGCTTCACCGAATGGCTGCACGGCCGCACGCTGGCACCGATGGGCATGGCGGGGCAGAGCTGGAACGCGGCCACCTTCTTGCTGGCGCGGCGCGCGGCGGCCGGCACAGGTGCGCGCCTCGGTGTCGATTTGCTGGCGTCGACGGGTTGACCTTGGATCGGTAAGACAAGCAGGGAAACCCCGGTGCCTGAGCCGGCCTGGCGGCAAGTCGGCTGCATACAATGAAAACAGCCATGTTCCATTCCATCAGTCTGTTCGCCGTTCTGTTCGTCTTCTGGTTGCTGCTGTCGGGGTATTTCACGGCCTTCCTGCTCACGGCCGGTGTCGGCTCGGCGCTGGCGGTGGTGTGGTTCGCGCGCCGCATGGACGTGGTCGACCACGAAGGCCACCCGATCCACCTGGCCGTGCCGGCGCTGCTGTCGTACTGGCCCTGGCTGATCAAGGAGATCGTGAAGTCGGCCTGGGACGTGAGCCGCATCATCCTCGACCCCAGGCTGCCGATCAGTCCGACGCTGGTGCGCTTCAAGCCCGGCCAGAGCAGCGACGTGGGGCTGGTGATCCACGCACAGTCGATCACGCTGACCCCGGGCACCATCACGATCGAGGCCGCGCCGCATGAGTTCCTGGTGCATGGCCTGACGCGCGCCGGCGCCCTGGCCGTGGTCGACAGCGAGATGGACCGCCGTGTGACGGCCTGCGAGGACCGCAGCTGATGTTTGCGGCTGCGGCACTCGCCCTCCTGGCCACGCTGGCCCTGGCGCTGGTGCGTGCGGCGCTGGGCCCGACCCTGTTCGATCGCGCACAGGCCGCCAACACCGTGGGCACCACGGCGATGCTGCTGCTGGCGGTGATGGGTTTTCTGAACGGCCGGCCCGAATTTCTCGACCTGGCCCTCGTCTACGGCCTGCTCAACGTGATCGGCACGATCGCGGTGCTGAAGTACTTTCGGCGCGGCAATCTGGGCGACCCCGGCATCGACGAGGAACCCGCCCAGTGACGCTGCTGCTCGACCTGCTGAGCTGGGCCCTGCTGCTGGCCGGTGGCTTTTTCTGCGTGGTCGGCGCCGTGGGCCTGGTGCGCATGCCCGACTTCTACACCCGCATGCACGCGGCCAGCGTGGTCGAAACCCTGGGTGCCGGGCTGGTGCTGCTGGGCCTGCTGCTGCAGGCCGGCTTCACGCTGGTGGCGGTCAAGCTGCTGATGCTGGGCCTGCTGATCTTCTTTGCCAGCCCCACGGCCACGCATGCGCTGGCGCGCGCCGCGCTGCTGCGTGGCCTGCGGCCATTGCTGGCCGACGAGGAGGAACCGACATCGAAACCCTGATCATCAACGTGCTGATGCTGCTGATGGCGATCACCGTGATGGTGATCGCGCGCAGCCGCAACCTGTTCGGCGTGGTCGTGCTCGGCGGCCTGTACAGCTTTCTGATGGCCACCGTGCTGGTGGCGATGGATGCGGTCGACGTGGCGATGACCGAGGCCTCGGTCGGCGCCGGCATCTCCACCGTGCTGCTGGTGGGCGCGCTGGCCTTGTGCAAGAGTGAGGAGACCAAGCCGCTCGACATGCCCTGGCGCGCGCTGCTGGTGTCGGGCTCGGTCGGCGCCATGCTGGTCTACGGCAGCTTCGGCCTGCCCGAGTTCTCCGATCCCCAGGCCCCGATCCACCAGCATGTGGTGCCGCGCTACCTGAACGACATCCAGCAAGAAGTCGATGTGCCCAACGTGGTGACCGCGGTGCTGGCCAGCTACCGCGGCTACGACACGCTGGGCGAGACCACGGTGGTCTTCACCGCCGGCGCCGGCGTCATCGCACTGCTGCGGCGGCGGCGCCCCAAGGCGGCGCAAGGTGGCCCGGCATGAGAGGCGACCTCATCCTGCGGGTGCTGGCCAAACTGCTGATCCCGTTCATCCTGCTGTTCGGGCTGTATGTGCAGTTCCACGGTGACTTCGGCCCCGGTGGCGGCTTCCAGGCTGGCGTGATCCTCGCCGCCGCGGTGATCTTCTACGGCCTGATCTTCGGTCTTGACGACGCACGCCGGCTGGTGCCCGAGGGCCTGGTCGAATCGATGATGGCCATCGGCGTGCTGATCTACGGCGGCGTGGGCGTGGCCGGCCTGCTGCTGGGCGGCCATTACCTCGACTACTTCGTGCTCGACCCCAACCCCGTGCATGGCCAGCATCGCGGCATCTTCTGGGTCGAGGTGGGCGTGGCGGTCACGGTCGCGGGCGTGATGCTGAAGGTCTTCTACATGTTCGCCGATCGCAGCAAGGCCGACGAATGACGGACTCGGCGGTCGGCATGACCCTGGGCGGTCACTTCACCTACTTCATCACCATCTTTCTGATGATGGCGGGGCTGTTCATCGTGATCGCGCGGGGCAACCTGATCAAGAACTTGGTCGGCCTGGGCATCTTCCAGACCTCGGTCTATCTGCTGTACATCGCGCCCGGCAAGCTGGTGGGCGGCACGGCACCCATTCTGGCGGCGGGCTTCACCGTCTACAGCAACCCGCTGCCGCATGTGCTGATCCTGACTGCCATCGTGGTCGGCGTGGCCACGCTGGCGCTGGGCCTGGCCCTGGTGGTGCGCATCCGCGAAGCCTACGGCAGCATCGAGGAAGACGAGATCCTGGCCCTGGACGCGCAGCCGGGCGGTCGAGCCCAAGCCGAATGAGCCTGGCCCCGCATCTGCCTGCGCTGCAGGTCGTGATCCCCTTGCTGGCTGCGCCGCTGACGGTGCTGCTGCGCCGGCGCGGCCTGTCGTTTGCGCTGGTGCTTGCGGCCAGCTGGCTGGCGCTGGCCATCGCCGTCTCGTTGTGGTGGCGCGTGCACGACAGCGGCCCGATCTCGTACGCCATGGGCAGCTGGCCGGCGCCCTGGGGCATCGAGTACCGGGTGGACGCACTGAACGCCTTCATGCTGGTGCTGGTGACCGGCATCGCCGCGCTGGTGCTGCCCTACAGCCGTGCCAGCCTGCTGGCCGAGGTGCCGCCCCAGCAGCACTATCTTTTCTACACCATGTTCTCGCTGTGCCTGGCCGGCCTGCTGGGCATCACGATCACGGGCGACGCGTTCAACATCTTCGTGTTCCTCGAGATCTCGGCGCTGTCGAGCTACGTGCTGATCGCGCTGGGACGCGACCGGCGTGCCCTGCTGGCGTCGTACCAGTACCTGGTGATGGGCACCATCGGGGCCACCTTCATTGTGATCGGGATCGGCCTGCTGTACCTGATGACGGGCACGCTGAACCTGGCCGACATGGGCAACCGCATCGGCGCGGTGCAGGGCACGCGCCCGGTGCTGGCGGCGCTGGCCTTTCTGACGGTCGGCATCTCGCTCAAGCTGGCGCTGTTCCCGCTGCACCAGTGGCTGCCCAACGCCTACACCTACGCGCCGTCGGCGGTGTCGGCCTTTCTGGCCGCCACGGCAACCAAGGTTGCGGTGTACGTGCTGCTGCGTTTTTATTTTTCGGTCTTCGGTCATTCCCAGGTCTTCGGCCGCCTGCCGATGCAGGAAGCCATGCTGCTGCTGGCCCTGGCCGGCATGTTCGTCGCGGCCGCGATCGCGATCGTGCAGTCCGATCTGCGGCGGCTGTTCGCCTATTCCAGCATCAGCCAGGTCGGCTACATCATCCTGGGCCTGTCGTTCGACTCGAAGACGGGCCTGGTGGCCACCATCGTGCACCTGTTCAACCACGGCATCACCAAGGGCGCGGTGTTCATGCTGCTGGGCTGCGTGGCGCTGGTGATGGGCGGTACCACGCTGGCGCGCGTGCAGGGCCTGGGCCGGCGCATGCCGCTGACCAGCTTCGGCATCGTGCTGTGCGGCCTGTCGCTGATCGGCGTGCCCGGTACCGCCGGCTTCGTCAGCAAGTGGTACCTGATCCTGGCCGCGGTGCAGCAGGGTCAGTGGTGGCTGGTGTTCCTGATCGTGCTGTCGTCGCTGCTGGCGGTGGCCTATGTCTGGCGCTTCATCGAGGCGGCTTACTTCCACGAGCCCCGACGTGACATCGAGGTCGGCACCACGGTGCCCTGGTCGATGGCGGTGCCGGCCGCACTGCTGGTGCTGGCCACGCTCTACTTCGGTTTCGACACCTCGTTCACGGTCGAATCGGCCACCCGCGCCGCGGGGCAGTTGATGGCGGGCCGGCCATGACGATGCTGCCCGAGCAGGCGATGGTGCTGGCGCTGCTGGTGCCGCTGGTCGGCGCGGTGCTGATTGCGCTGGCGAGCCGCACGCCCAACGTTCGCGAAGGCATCACGCTGGCCACCGCCACGACCCTGCTGCTGTGCGTGCTGGGCGCCTTGCCGGCGATCCTGGCCGGCCAGCGCCCGGGCTTCACGCTGCTGACCATGATGCCCGGGCTGGACATCGCCTTCCGGCTCGAGCCGCTGGGCATGCTGTTCGCGCTCATCGCCTCGGGGCTGTGGATCGTCAACTCGCTGTACTCGATCGGCTACATGCGCGGCAATCAAGAGGCGAAGCAGACGCGCTTCTACGTCTACTTCGCGCTGTCGATTGCGGCCACGATGGGCATCGCGCTGTCGGCCAACCTGTTCACGCTGTTCCTGTTCTACGAGGCGCTGACGCTGCTGACCTATCCGCTGGTCACGCACCAGGGCACCGACAAGGCGCGCCGCGGCGGCCGCACCTACATCGGCTTGCTGATGGGCACGTCGATCGTGTTTCTGCTGCCGGCGCTGGTGTTCACCTGGGCGCTGACCGGCAGCACCGACTTCACGCCGGGCGGCATCCTGGCCGGCAAGCTCGGCCACACCGGCATGGCCGCATTGCTGCTGCTGTTCATGTTCGGCATCGGCAAGGCGGCGTTGATGCCCTTCCACCGCTGGCTGCCGGCGGCGATGGTGGCACCGACGCCGGTGTCGGCGCTGCTGCACGCGGTGGCGGTGGTCAAGGCCGGCGTGTTCAGCGTCGTCAAGGTCATCGTCTACATCTTCGGCGCCGACACGCTGGCGTCTGCGGGCGTCGCCGGCGCGGCCGACGCCCTGGTGGCGCTGGCCGGATTCACCATCGTGTCGGCTTCCGTGGTGGCGCTGGGCGCCGACAACCTCAAGCGCCGGCTGGCCTATTCGACCATCAGCCAGCTGTCCTACGTGGTGATGGCGGCGGCGGTGCTGGCGCCGCTGTCGTTGATCGGTGCGGCAATGCACATCGCCGCGCACGCAGTAGGCAAGATCACGCTGTTCTTCGCCGCCGGCGCGATCTACACCGCGGCGCACAAGACCGAGGTCAGCCAGCTCGACGGCATCGGCCGGCGCATGCCGTGGACGATGGCGGCCTTTGCCATTGCGTCGCTGTCGATGATCGGCCTGCCGCCGACGGTGGGATTCGTGTCCAAGTGGTACATGGTGTCGGGTGCCATGGCGGCGCAGCAGACCCTGGTGCTGGTGGTCATCGCCGTCAGCACGCTGCTCAATGCAGGCTACTTCCTGCCCATCGTCTACCGTGCCTTCTTCGTGGCGCCCGCCGCGGGCGACGCGCCGCACGGTGAAGCACCGCTGCCGATGGTGCTGGCACTGTGTGCCACGGCCGCGGTGACGGTGGTGTTGTTCTTCGTGCCCGACGTGCCGCTGGCGCTGGCACGTCAGATGGTCGGCCCTTGAGGATCACCATGAACGACAAACCCCATTGGCTGGACCAGCCGCGCAACCTCAGGCTGCTGTGGCGCGGCTTTATCGTCGTGCTGGTGCTGACGGTGCTGGCACAGCTGTTGGTCGACCTGCACCCACACTTCGAGATCGAGGCCGTGTTTGGCTTCAACGCCTGGTTCGGCTTCGGCGTGTGCGCCGCGATGATCCTGTTCGCCAAGGCGCTGGCGCTGCTGCTCAAGCGGCCCGACGATCACTACGGGCCCGGCAATGACTGATGGCGTGCTGCACCCGGCGCTGGTGCTGATCGTCGGCGCGCTGCTGCCCGCGCTGCTGCGTGGCAACGCGCGCAAGCTGGCCATCGTGGCACTGCCGCTGGTGGCGCTGGCGCTGGTCTGGCAGGTGCCCGACGGCCCGGTCTGGCAGGCGCGATTCCTCGACCACACCATCACGCCCTTGCAGGGTGACAAGCTCTCGCGCCTGTTCGCAACCATCTTTGCGCTGATGGCCGCCGGCGGCGGCCTGTTTGCGCTGAGCCAGCCCAGCCGCGTCGAGGTGCCGGCGGCCTTCGTCTATGCCGGGTCGGCCATCGGCGTGGCGCTGGCCGGTGACTTGATCACCGTCTTCGCCTTCTGGGAGCTGATGGCCGTGGGCTCGACCCTGGTGCTGTGGAGCAACGGCCGCAACAGCTCATACCGCGCCGCGCGACGCTACCTGATGATCCACCTGCTGGGTGGCGTGGTGCTGTTTGCCGGTATCACGGGCCACATCGTGCAGACGGGCAGCGTGGCCTTCACGCACATGGCGCCCGACTCGGTGGCGCACTGGCTGATCCTGATCGGTTTTCTGGTCAATGCCGGTGCGCCGCCCCTGTCGGCCTGGTTGCCCGACGCCTACCCCGAGGGATCGTGGAGCGGCACCGTGTTCCTGTCGGCGTTCACCACCAAGACGGCGGTCTATGCCCTGATCCGCGGCTTTCCGGGCACCGAGCTGCTGGTCTGGGTGGGCCTGTTCATGGTGTTCTACGGCATCGTCTATGCGCTGCTGGAAAACGACATGCGGCGCATCCTGTCGTATTCGATCGTCAACCAGGTCGGCTTCATGATCGCCGGCATCGGCATCGGCACCGAGATGGCGATCAACGGCGCTGCAGCGCATGCCTTCACGCACATCATCTACAAGGGCCTGCTGCTGATGTCGGCCGGATCGGTGCTGCTGATGACCGATCGGCGCAAGTGCTCTGAACTGGGCGGGCTGTACCGCAGCATGCCCTTGACGACGGTCTGCGGCACCATCGGCGCGCTGGCCATCTCGGCCTTTCCGCTGACCTCGGGCTTTGTCTCCAAGTCGATGATCGGCCAGGCCGCGGTCGACGGGCATCTGCTGACCGTGTGGCTGCTGCTCACCGCCGCATCGGCCGGTGTCTTCCTGCATGCCGGCATCAAGTTCCCGTGGTTCGTGTTCTTCCAGAAGGACTCGGGTCTGCGCCCGGCCGAACCGCCGGCCAGCATGCAGCTGGCCATGGTGCTGTTTGCCGTGTTGTGCATCGCCATCGGCGTGTGGTCGCAGCCACTGTATGCGCTGCTGCCTTTCCCGGTGAACTACGAACCCTACACCTGGGCCCATGTGCTGGCGCAATTGCAGCTGCTGCTGTTCTCGGGGTTGGCCTTCTTCGTGATGCTGCCCTTGCTCAAGCGCACGCCCACCATCACGCTGGACGTCGACTGGCTGTGGCGCAAGTTGCTGCCGGCGGCAGCAAGCAGTGTGCAAGCGGCGTGGCGCAGTGCGCGCCAGGCCGCGGTCGACGGCCTGGCGCTACGTGTGAACCGCAGCTTGGGCAGCATCGAACGCCGCGCCCGGCACGATGCGCGCCTGTCCAACACCGGGTCGACACGCAGCATGGCGACCTGGGTGCTGGTGCTGCTGCTGGGGTACTTGCTGCTGTACTACCTGTAAGCCAGCAGGGTACTTGCCGACCTTGTCTGGCCTGCCCGGCAGGACTCGAACCTGCGACCCCCAGCTTAGAAGGCTGGTGCTCTATCCAGTTGAGCTACGGGCAGTGTGGGGCGCGATTCTAGGGTTGGCTCGCGCTTCAGCGCGCCTTGTACTGCGTGCTACCGAACAGCACATCGCGTGCCTTGTCGTCGTTCACCGGTCGGCGCAGGTCGGCCAGCACCTCGACGCCGCGCATCACGGCCGGGCGCTTGGCGATCTCGTCGAACCAGCCCTTCAGATGCGGGTAGTCGTTCCAATCGATGCCCTGGTTCTTCCATGAACGCAGCCAGGGAAAAATTGCGATGTCGGCGATGCTGTACGTCGGCCCGGCGATGTAGGTGCTCTTTGCCAGCTGGCGGTTCATCACGCCGTACAGGCGTTTGGCCTCGTTGCTGTAGCGATCGACCGCATACGGGATCTTCTCGGGGGCATAGATGCGGAAGTGATGGGCCTGACCCAGCATCGGGCCCACGCCGCCCATCTGGAACATCAGCCACTGCAGCACCTCGTAGCGGCCGCGCAGGTCCTCGGGCATGAACCTGCCCGTCTTCGCCGCCAGATACACCAGAATGGCGCCCGACTCGAACAGCGTGATCGGCCGGCCGTCGGGTCCGTCGGGGTCGACCAGGGCCGGGATCTTGTTGTTCGGGCTGATGCGCAGGAAGTCGGCCTCGAACTGGTCGCCGCGGCCGATGTCCACGGGAATGGCCCGGTACGGCAGGGCGCATTCTTCGAGCATGATGTGGACCTTGTGGCCGTTGGGCGTGGCCCACGAATACACTTCGATCATCGCGTGCCCCCTTGCCCGTTCGCCTCTTTGACCATTCGCCGCGCGCTGCCGGTTGCAGCGCCTGTGTTGCACTCTAAACCATGCTCGAAGGCATCAAGCGCTGGTTGACCAGCAGCTCGTCGGACGCCAGGCGCTCGGCAAGCGTTGGCGTCGAATCCTTCAAGGGCTGGTCGCGCAGCGCGCAGGTGCAGATCCGCACGCCGCGCGAGGGCGAAGGCCTGATCGTCGACGGCAAGCTGGGCGACGCGCCATGGCGGCTGGAATGGGGCGAATCGCAAAGGCCCTACGTGCTGGGCCGTGAGCTGCGCATCCGCGGCGAAGTGTCGGTGCCTGGCGAACTGCAGATCATCGTGCTCAACAAGGTGCTTCAAGAGGCCATCGAGAAGACCATGTTCGAGCAGTTCGTCGAAGGCGTGCAGACACGCATCGACACCGAGACCCCAGCCGAGATGCGCTGGGTCGTGATGTATCCCAAGCTCAAGGGCAGTGAGCTGGGTGAGCTGCGTGAACGCTACGCCGCGGTGTCGAGCATGAAGCCCTGGCTGCAGCAGTGGTTGGACGGCCCTCTGGGCGCTGCGCTGCTGGGGCTGAAGGTTGACCCGACCACGGCCTTCGTGCTGATGATCGGGCGTGGCCGGCTGACACTGCGCACCGAGGTCGACGAGGCCTCGCCGGGCAGTTTCGAGCCGCACCTTCGGCTCTTCGAGATCGCGCTGCGTGAAGCCCAGCGTGTGGGCAAGCCCAGCCCCGACGCAGCGAAGAAGCCCGACTGAGCGTTTGAAGAGCCAAGCGCCGAGCGCCGTTGCCGGTGGCGCTCAGGCCTGTTGCGCAAACGCCCAGCCGCGCTCGGCCAGCGGGCGCGTGGCCGCGCCCGAGGCCCTGGCTTGCGCGCTGGCCGCGGTGCCGTCCAGAACCCGCCGGGCAATGCCCTGCGTGATCGCGGCCAGCCGGAACAGGTTGTAGGCCAGGTAGAAGTTCCAGTCGGCCATCAGTTCGGCCGGGTCCCCGCGGCCGGTTCGCTCGCAGTAGCGGCGCACGTAGTCGGCCTCGGACGGGATGCCCAGCGCGGCCAGGTCCAGACCGCCGATGCCGCGAAACTCACCCGGCGGAATGTGCCAGGCCATGCAGTGGTAGCTGAAGTCGGCCAGCGGATGGCCCAGGGTGGACAGCTCCCAGTCCAGCACCGCGATCACGCGCGCTTCGTCAGCATGGAACATCAGGTTGTCGAGCCGGTAGTCGCCATGCACGATGGCCACCTGGCTGTCGTCGCGCGCGCTGGCGGGCAGATGCTGCGGCAGCCATGCGATCAGCCGGTCCATGGCATCGATCGGCTCGGTGGCCGAGGCCTGGTACTGGCGGCTCCAGCGGCCGATCTGGCGCTCGAAGTAGTTGCCTGGCCGGCCGAAATCGCTCAATCCGACGGCGCGCGGATCGACCGCGTGCAGGGCCGCAATGACGCGGTTCATCTCGTCGTACACGGCGGCTCGATCCTCAGGCGACAGGCCGGGCAGCGATTGCTCCCACAGCACGCGGCCGGCCATGCACTGCATGACATAGAAGGCGCGGCCGATCACGGATTCGTCCTCGCACAACAGGTGCATGCGTGGCACCGGCACCGGTGTCGGCGCCAGCGCGTTCATGACGCGGAATTCGCGCTCGACCGCATGCGCCGACGGCAGCAGCTTGCTCAGCGGCCCGGGCTTGCTGCGCATCACGTAGCGCGCGCCGGGTGTGCCCAGCTGATAGGTCGGGTTGGACTGACCGCCCTTGAACTGCTCGACCGTCAGGGGCCCCGAAAAACCCGGCATCTGGGCGGCCAGGTAATGTTCGAGACGGGCCACGTCGAAGGCGTGGCTCGCCGCCATCGGTTTGGTGCCGGTGAATTGCTGCATGGGGTCTCCTGGGCCGGCGTCAGCCGCGACCGCGCTGCGCCTGGCTCAACGGTCGGCCGCGGCCAGCAGCTTGTCGCGTGACAGCACCACCAGCCGGGTCGGCTCGACGCGCACCGCACCTTCGCGCTCGAAGCCCTTCAGCTCCTGGTTGACGCGCTGGCGAGACGCACCCAGCAGCTGCGCCAGGTCTTCTTGCGCCAGCTGCAGGCCGATGCGGATCTCCTCGCCCTGCTCGATGCCGTAGCTCTTGACCAGCAGCAGCAGCTGCTTGGCCAGCCGCGCCTGCAGCGGGCGTGTGTTGAGATCCTCGAACTGGGTGAACATCAGTCGCAGGCGGCGGCAATTCAGCCGCAGCAGCGCGTCGTACAGCTCGACGTGCTGGGCCAGCAGTTCCTTGAAGTCGGGCTTGCGCACCATCAGCAAGGTGGTCTCGCCGTGCGCATGCGCGTCGTGTGTCCGCGGCAGGCCGTCAAAGAGCGCGATGTCACCGAACCAGGTGCCCGGTTCGACATAGGTCAGTGTCACTTGCTTGCCGGCCAGCGAGACCGAACTGACGCGCACTGCACCCCGCGCCACGCCGATCCACGATTCGGCCGGTGAGCCGCGTGCAGCCAGCGGCGCGCCGTCGGCCAGCCGGCGCAGCATGGTGCGCGACAGGATGGCGTTGCGCAAGGGCAGCGACAGCTTGCAGAACCAGGCCCCGGCCTCGATGTTGTGACGTTCGTCGATGGTGAGTACCGGGGAATTCATGCCTTGTCTCTGAAGCGACGTGCGCAAGCGCATCCACAGCATCGAGTATTGCGCATCGCCGGCACTGCGGGCCCCTCATCCAGGCGTCTTCACCGGCCGGAACCCGCGAGGTGTCATGCTAGAGTCGCCGCGCCTCGCCCCTGGCCCCTCCGAATGCAGCACAACCGGCGCCGAAATCTTGTCATTGCCTTTGCCCTGGCCGGGTTGGCGGTGCAGGCATCGGCGATCGGTTTCGGGGCTGTGGCCGCTTCGACCACGCTGGGCCAGACGCTCGACCATTTGGTGAGCCTGCGCCTGGACCCGGGCGAGTTCGTCAGCGCCGAATGTGTCACCGCCGAGGTCACCGTGGGAGAACAGCGGCTGGCACCCGGTGTGGTGCGCACCCGGCTCGAAGGGGAGGGCAGCCAGCTGCGCCTGCGCGTGACCACGCTGACGGCGATCGACGAGCCGGTGGTCAACCTGGCGGTGTCGGTGGGCTGCCCGCCACGCCTGTCGCGCCGCTTCGTGCTGTTTGCCGATCCGGCACCAACGAACCTGCCCAGTCTGCCGCTGATGGCCGCGCGCGATGCCGACAGCGCGGCCGTCCCCGACGCCCGGGCCGCCGCACCAGCGCCTGCAGCCGAGCCGAGGGCGGCCGCTGCCGCCAGTGCACCTGCCCTGCGCCCAATGGCCCGCGTCAACCCACCGCCGCGGGTACGCCACCGGCCCGCAGCGGCGCGGCGGCCGGCGCCGCCGCGCGAAAGCACGACCAGCGCGGCTGCTGCACCGCGCGCACGGCTGCGGCTGGATGCCGCCGAACCTATGCCATCGCCTGCGATGGCCACGGCCGATGTCATCGAGGCGGCCGCATCGGCCGCGGCCACGCTGGCCGCCGCGCAGGCCAGCGCCCAGGCCACGTCGGCAGCGGCCGCGCGCATCGCCGCGCTCGAGCAGTCGATCGAAAAGTTGCGCGCCGATGCCGCCGCCGACCGGCAGGCGTTGCAGATCCTGCGCCAGCGCGCCGCCGACGGTGACACCGCGGCCCGCTGGATGCCGTGGTTGCTGGGACTGCTGGCCTTGATGACGCTGGCGATCGTCTGGCTGGGTCTGAAGCTGCGCCGCCTGCAGGCCCTGCGCGACCCCACCTGGTGGGTTGCCGGCGGTGCCGCAGCCGCCGCCGCAGCTAGCGCCGCCGCGGCGCCAGCCGAGGCGCGTGCTTCCGAGGCGCCAGAGGCCGCGTCCGATGCGGAGCCGGCCAGCACCGGCCCGTCGACCGCGGGCTACAGCAGCACGCGCCCGGGTACCCTGGGCCCGGTGTTCAGCGCCGAGCTGCCGCTGGCCGACCCGGTGACCGAATCACCGCTGACGGTGACCGAGCGCACGCAGGCGCTGCCGCTGGGTTGGCGCGACGAGTCCGAAGCACAGCGCGACGTGTCGATCGAGGAGCTGATCGACCTCGAACAGCAGGCCGAGTTCTTCATCGTGCTGGGCCAGGAAGACGCCGCGATCGACCTGCTGGTGGAACACCTGCGCAGCACCGGGGGCGGCAGTCCGATGCCCTATCTGAAGCTGCTGGAGATCTACCGCCGGCGCGGCGACCACGAGGCCTACGAGCGCACGCGGGCGCGCTTCAATCATCGCTTCAACGCCTATGCCCCTGACTGGGAGGCGGACGCCCAGGACGGCCGCCAGCTGGAGGACTACCCGAGCATCGTCGCCCGGCTGCAGCTGGCATGGCCGTCGCCGATCGACGCCATGGCCGAGCTCGAATCGCTGCTGTTCCGCAAGACGCGCGGGGACCTGTTCGACATGCCGGCCTACCGCGATGTGCTGTTCCTGTATTCGCTGGCGCGCGACCTGCTGGGCCGTGAGCCGATGGACCGGGCCGACGTCGACGTGCTGCTGCCGATCAACGAAGGCGCTGACTTCACGCAGCCGATGTCGCTCGACGATTCGCCCAGTGAGCGCCACGCCCTGCTGGCGACGCTGGAAGGGCAGCCCACGGTGCCGATCGACCTAGACGTGACGCAGCCGGGCATGCCCGAGAGCCTGTTCGGCGAGGCCACGCGGCCTGGCGTCGGCAGCCGCCGACGGCGCTGAGGTTGCAAGGCGCTGCCGGCGGCTACAGCCGCGACAGCCGCTCCAGCCCGTTGCGCAAGGTCTCTTCCTTCTTGGCAAAGCACAGGCGCGCAATGCCCTGTTCGAATCCGTCATCGTAGAAGGCCGACAAGGGAATGGCGGCAACACCGATCTCGCGCGTCAGCCACAGGCAGAAGTCGCCTTCGTTCAACTTGCTGACGGCGCTGTAGTCCACGCTCTGGAAGAACGTGCCCTCGCAGGGCAGCAGACGCAGCCGCGTGCGGGCCAGGCCGTCGCGGAAGAGGTCGCGCTTGCGCTGGTAGAAGGCGGGCAGCTCGAGGTAGGGCCCGGGGTCGGCCATGTAGCGGGCCAGGCCATGCTGCACCGGCGTGTTGACGGTGAAGACGTTGAACTGGTGCACCTTGCGGAACTCGGCCATCAACGGTGCCGGCGCGGCCACCGTGCCCACCTTCCAGCCGGTGACGTGAAAGGTCTTGCCGAAGCTCGAGACCACGAAGGCGCGTGCGGCCAGCGCCGGCAGCGACGATGCGCCGACATGGGGCACGCTGTCGAAGACCATGTGCTCGTAGACCTCGTCGCTGATCAGCACGATGTCGGTCGGCGCCAGCAACGCGGCCAGCCGTTCCATCTCGGCACGGGTCCACACCGTGCCCGTCGGGTTGTGCGGTGTGTTGACCATGATCGCGCGCGTGCGCGGCGAGATCGCAGCCTCGATGAGCGCAAAGTCGGGGCGAAAGTGCCCCGGCGTCAGCGGCACACGCACCACGGTGCCGCCGGCCAGCTCGATGCTGGGGCCGTAGCTGTCGTAGCAGGGCTCGAACACGATCACCTCGTCGCCCGGGTGAACGCAGCACAGCACGGCGGTCAGGATGGCCTGCGTGGCGCCGGCAGTGATGGTGATCTCGCGCTCGGGATCGTAGCGGTGACCGTACAGCGTGGCGATCTTGTCCGACACCGCCTGCCGCAAGGCCGGCACACCGGCCATCGGCGGGTACTGGTTCAGGCCCTCGGCCATCGCGTCGCCGACCTGGCCGATCAGGCGTGGGTCGCAGTCGAAGTCGGGAAATCCCTGGCCGAGATTGACCGCGCCGAGGTCGCTGGCCAGTGCCGACATCACGCTGAAGATGGTGGTGCCGACTTTCGGCAATCGGCTTTGCAGCGCAGGCGTGCGTGGGGGGGTGCTGGGGTTCGTGGTCACGGGTTTACAGATCGTAGTGGCTGGTGTCGGTATCAGCATGGGCACCGAGTGCGCGCTGGATGAAGGCTGCCGACAGGCGGTCGGACAGCAGTTCGGCGAAGGCGTAGACGAAGTGGCGCAGGTACGCGCCACGCTTGAAGGCCACGCGTGTGGTGTTGGGGCCGAACAGGTGCCCCAGCGGGCGCACCACCAGGCTGATGCCGGGCCCTTCACCGTTGCCGGCCGGGCGCGCCGCCAGGTTGTCGTCACGCGCGGCCAGTTCGGTCACGATGCCTGCACCCAGGCCCATGCGCACATAGGTCAGGATGACGTCGGAATTGATGCCTTCCAGCGCCACCTGCGGCTTCAGCCGCGCGCGCTCAAAGGCCTGGTCGATGCGTGCGCGTCCGGTCATCGAGGGGTGGTACAGCACCAGGGGTACAGCGGCCAGCTGCTCGAGCGTCGGCCGTTCCACCGCCGCCAGCGGATGCTGCGCCGGCAGCACCAGCACGTGGTGCCACTCGTAGCAGGGCAGGGTGACCAGCTCGTCGTAGCCGGCCAGGGCCTCGGTGGCCAGGCCGACATCGGCCACGTCATCCAGCAGCATGCGCGCCACCTGCTCGGGCATGCCCTGGTGCAGCACCACCTGCACCTTGGGGAATCGCCGGCGCAGCTCGGCCACGCGTTGCGGCAGGAAATAGCGAGCCTGCGTGTGCGTGGTGGCGATCGACAACGTGCCGGCGTCCTGCTTCGAGTATTCGTCGCCGATGCGTTTCAGGTTGGCCACCTCGCGCATGATGGTCTCGATCGACTTCAGCACCAGCTGGCCGGGCTCGGTGACGCGGCGCAGCCGCTTGCCGTGGCGCGCGAAGATGTCCACGCCCAGCTCTTCCTCGAGTTCGAGGATGGCCTTGCTGACCCCGGGCTGCGAGGTGAACAACGCCTTCGCGGTCTCGGTCAGGTTGAGCTTGCGACGAACGGCCTCCTGCACGAAGCGGAACTGATGCAGGTTCATGGCAAACCCTCTGCGGGCAGCAGCGCGAGCATGGCGTCGGTCATGGCCTGCAGCACGGTGTCGACCTCGCCGATCGCGGTGTGCAGTTCGACCTGCAGCCCGTCGTGGCGCTGGTGCAGCGCGTCGATCAGGCGCGGCAGGTCACGGCGCACATGACCGCCGCTGCCCAGGAACATCGGCACCAGCGCGATGTGCTGGCAGCCCGCGGCCACCAGCTCGGCCGCGGCGGTGGGCAGGTCGGGCGCCATGAACTCGAGGTAGGCCAGGCGCAGGGCCAGTGCGGGTCGCCGCGCACGCAGTCTGGCGGCCATGTCCTCGAAGGGCGCGGCCCAGCGCGGGTCGCGCGCGCCATGGGCAAACAGGATCAGGCCTTGGGTCATCGGTATCGCACCAGCCAGGTGAAGGCGGCCATCGACAGCAGCAGGAACAGCAGGCTGGGCGCGGTGGCCACCATCCAGGGCGTCCAGTCGCTGAGCATGCCGATGTGGCCGGCCAGGTTGTTCAGCAGCACGAAGGCGATGCCCAGCATGATGCCGCCGAAGACCTTCAGGCTGATGCTGCCGGCGCGCGCCTGCAGGTAGGCGAAAGGCAGTGCCAGCGCCACCATCACCAGGCACGACAGCGGGTACAACGCCTTCTGCCAGAAGCGGATCTTGACCTGCTGCGTGGCCTGCGCCTGGTCGTCCAGGTGCACGCTGTAGCGCCACAGCTCCAGCGTGGTCATCGAACTCAGCGGCAGCACCGCCGCGGCGACCACGCCGGCGTTGAGCTTGCTTCGAAAGCTCAGCGAAGGCAGGTTCTCGATGCGCACCGTCGGGGTGTCGCCGCGTGCGGCGGGCCAGTGGGTGATGCTCACGTCGCGCAAGGTCCAGGTGCCATCGGCGCCGACCGTGGCTTCGCGCGCCGTGGTGCGCGACGTCAGGCGGCCATCGGCGTCGAACTCGAAGCGTCGCACGTGCTGCAGCACGCCACTGGCATCGATGCCGGCGACGTTGATCGACATGCTGCCTTCACCCTGCGGCGTGCTGATGCGGTCTTTCAGCCAGGCGCCGGCACCGTCGATGCGGCGACCGCCGTCGAACCGGGCCCCCAACAGCACGCTGGCGCGTTCCGACTCGGGCACCAGGTAGTCGCCGACGATGAAATTCAGCGCCCCGAAGGCCAGGCCCAGCGTGGCCAGCAGACGCAGGGCACGCCAGGGCCCCAGGCCGCCGGTGCGCAGGATGGTGAACTCCGAGGCCTGCGCCATGCGCGCCATCGAATAGATGGTGCCGATCAACACCGCGATGGGCAGCAGGTCGTACAGGTGACCGGGCAGTTCGTACAAGCCGGACAGTGCCACGTGCCAGGCCATGCGGCCGCGCCGGCCGATGCTGTCCAGGCCGTCGACGAAGTCGAGAAAGTAGAACAGCGCCAGGAAGGCGATGGCGACGAAGCCCACCGACGCCAGGATGTCGCGATAGAACAGGCGGCGTATGGTCTTCATGCCGGCACTGCCGCACGCAGGCGCCGACGTGGCCACAGATGCAGCACCGCGGCATGGTCGCGCCACCACAGCAGCGCCAACGCCAGCATGAAAGCGCCACCGTGCAGGCCGGCCAGCGCCGTGCCCAGGCCGACGCGGCCGTTGCCGACCCAGGCCTGGCTCAGATTGACCAGGTTGAAGTACAGCGCCCAGGCCAGCAAGGCCAGAAACAGGTTCCAGTTGTTGGGCCGCCGCGGGTTGGTGGCTGCCAGACCCAGGCCCAGCAGCAGCAGGTTGGCGGTGGCCAGCAGCATGCCGAAGCGCCAGGCCAGCTCACCCTGGTTGCGCGCGTTCGGGTCGCGGATCAGTTCGATCGTCGGCAGCGACTTCGGCGGCTTCGCCTGCGCCTCGCGCGCAACCCGCTCCTTCACCAGCACGCGGTAGGTCTCGAAGCTGGCCAGCGTGCGGTCGCCGGTCTTGTCGTCGATGTCGTTGCGCTGGCCGCGCTCCAGGCGCAGCCAGGTTTCGCCGGCCACTGTTTCCAGGCGGCCGCTGCGCGCGGTGGTGACGCTCTCGCCGCGCGGCTGCTGGGTCAGCACGAAGACATTGCTGGCGTCGGCGCGGTCGTCGCTCTCGCGTTCGACGAAGAAGACGCGGCTGCCGTCGCTCGACGATTGGAAGACACCCGGCTGCACGCGCGACAGGTCCGAGCGCTGCTGATAGCGGTCACGCAACTCGTTGCTGTTGCGGTTGCCCCAGGGCCAGATGAAGAGCAGCAGCACGGCCGCCACCAGCAGCACCGGCCAGGCGCTGCGCAACACCGGGCGCACGAACCTGGGCAGGCCCACGCCGCCCGAAAACCAGATCACTATCTCGCTGTCGCGGTACATGCGGCCGATGGTGACGACGATGGCCACGAACAGCGACAGGCTCATCATCGTGGGCAAATGGCCCAGCGCCGTGTAGCCCAGCACCAGCACCACGTCCTGCGGTGCCACGCTGCCCTTGGCGGCCAGGCCGACGATGCGCAGCAGGAACATGGTCAGCACGATGGTGAGGATCACCACCAGGGTCGCCCCGAAGCTGCGCGCCAGCTCGCGGCGCACGGTTGAATCGAATAACATCCGCCGCTTTGCCCCGCGCGCGTTCAGCAGTCTCGATTTCGATCGGTCCGCCGCGCCCTTCCTGGGGGATGACTGAAAGAGGGATTATGGACTTCAAGACCCTGATCGCACCCAAGGACGGGCTTTGCACCGTCGCCGCCGATGCACTGCTGCTGGTCATTGCCGGCAAGGTGCTGCCCGATGGTCTGGACGCGCCGCTGGCGCAGGCGTTGAAAGCTGCGGTCGACGCGGGTGACCTGTCGCTCAAGGCCGGCCAGGCGCTGTACCTTCACCATGTGGCGGGCGTCAAGGCAGCCCGCGTGGCGGTGGCGGTGGCCGCCGATGGCCAGGCCACCGCATGGCGCAAGGCGCTGGCGGCGGGGCTGGGTCTGCTCAAGGGCGGCGGCGCACAGCATGTGGCGGTGGCCGCGTCCGGCCTGGGCACGCTGGGCGATGCCCACGCCGAGGCACTGGCCAGCGTGGCAGACGCGCAGACCTACGTCTATCGCCACACCAAGCCCAGCGCGCCGCCGGCGTCCAAGTTGGCGCGCTTCAGCCTGGTCTGCGACAAGGCCGACGCCGCCTTGCTCGAGTCAGGTTTCAAGCGTGGGCGCGCGATTGCTGCGGGTGTGGCTCTGGCGCGCGAGAACGCCAACCGGCCGGGCAACCATTGCACGCCCTCGCATCTGGCGTCCGAGGCCAAGGCGCTGGCCAAGTCACATGGGCTGAAGGTCCAGGTGCTCGATCGCAAGGACGTCGAAAAGCTCGGCATGGGCGCCTTCCTGGCGGTGGCGCAGGCTTCGAAGCAGCCGCTGAAGTTCATCGTGCTGCGCTGGAACGGCGCGGCCAAGTCGGCGCCGCCGGTGGTGCTGGTCGGCAAGGGCATCACCTTCGACACCGGTGGCATCTCGCTGAAGCCGGCGCCCGAGATGGACGAGATGAAGTTCGACATGGGCGGTGCGGCCAGCGTGCTGGGCACGCTGCGCGCGGTGGCCGAACTCAAGCTCAAGCTCAACGTCGTCGGCCTGATCCCGGCCTGCGAGAACATGCCGGGCGGCGCTGCCGTCAAGCCGGGCGACGTCGTCACCAGCCTGTCGGGCCAGACCATCGAGATCCTGAACACCGACGCCGAGGGGCGGCTGGTCCTGTGCGACGCACTGACTTATGCCGAGCGCTTCAAGCCTGCGGCAGTGATCGACATCGCCACGCTCACGGGGGCCTGCGTGATCGCCCTCGGCCACCACCGTTCGGGCCTGTTCAGTTCCAGCGACGCGCTGGCCGCTGAGCTGCTGGCCGCCGGTGAACGCGGCGCCGACCTGGCCTGGCGCATGCCACTGGACGAGGCCTACGACGAGGCGCTGAAGAGCAATTTCGCCGACATGGGCAACGTGGGCGGGCGTGCTGGCGGCTCGATCACAGCGGCCAAGTTCTTGCAGCGCTACACCGCGAAGTTCGACTGGGCGCACCTGGACATCGCCGGTACGGCATGGACGTCTGGGCAGGCCAAGGGCGGTACCGGCCGCCCCGTGCCCTTGCTGACGCACTTCCTGCTCGCACGCGCGGGCTGAAGCGCGCCGGCTTCGAGCTGACGGCGGGCATTGCGCATGGCGCCGCGCGTGGAATTCCACACCGGCGTGGCCGACGAAGTCGGCTTTGCCTGCCGCCTGCTGCGCAAGGCCTACCACCAGGGGGCCCGCGTGCTGGTGCGCGCGCCGTCAGCGCGGCTGGCGCGCCTGGACCGCGAGCTCTGGACGTTCGTCGAGCGCGAGTTTCTGCCGCACCTGCGCTTTGCAGCGCCGGGACCGGTGCCTGCAGCCGCTGCACGCACGCCCTTGTGGCTGGTCGATGGCGAACTGCCCGCGCCCTGCCCGCCGGTGCTGGTGAACCTGGGTGCCGACATGCCGTCGTCGCTGCAGGGCTTGACGCGCATCATCGAAATCGTGGCCAGCGACGTCGACGACGAACAGCAGGGCCGTGAACGCTGGCGCGCCTACAAGGCCGCCGGGCTCGAATTGATCCACCACACGGGTGCTGCTTCGGCCGACGACGACAGCAGCCGTTGACCACTCGTTCACCCCCGCGCGCAGGCGCCCCTGCGGTTTTCGGGTGGACCCTGTAGGCCGAATCGTGGGGTCAGGCGTTGTGGGCAGGCGACGCAGACCCGAGGGCCGATGCGCCGTGCAGCAGCACCCTGGCAGATCCCGATGGGCGGCGCTGCGCTTTGCGGTATCGTCTTGCGTTTTTCAACCTTGAGCCTCTGTCGGCATCGCACATGCATCGACAGAACCCATCACCAGGAGCTTCGTTCATGCAAATCAAGTTCAATGCGATCGTCGGCGCCGCCGTCATTCTGATAGCCGGTTCGGCCTACGCGCAGGACATGGTGGTCAAGATCGGCCACGTCGGCCCGACCAGCGGCAGCATCGCCCACCTGGGCAAGGACAACGAGAACGGCGCACGCATGGCCATCGACGAACTCAACGCCAAGGGCGTGACGATCGGCGGCAAGAAGATCAAGTTCGAACTGCTGGCCGAAGACGACGCTGGCGATCCGAAGCAGGGCACGGCCGCGGCACAGAAGCTGGCCGACGCCAAGGCCAACGGTGTCATCGGTCACCTGAATTCGGGCACCACGATCCCGGCGTCCAAGATCTACTCCGACGCCGGCATCCCGCAGATCAGCCCGTCGGCGACCAACCCCAAGTACACGCGCCAGGGCTACAAGACCGCCTTCCGCGTGGTGGCTGACGACGTGCACCTGGGCGGCACGCTCGGCAAGTACGCGGTCAAGCAGCTCAAGGGCAAGAGCATCGCCGTCATCGACGACCGCACGGCCTATGGCCAGGGTGTGGCCGACGAGTTCGAGAAGGGCGTCAAGAGCGCCGGCGGCAAGGCCGTGGGCCGCGAATTCACCAACGACAAGGCGACAGACTTCACCGCCATCCTGACCAGCCTGAAGGCGAAGAAGCCCGACATCATCTTCTTCGGCGGCATGGATGCCGTGGCCGGCCCGATGCTGCGCCAGATGAAGCAGCTGGGCATCAACGCCAAGTTCATGGGCGGCGACGGCATCTGCACCGGTGAGCTGCCCAAGCTGGCAGCCGGCACCATGGGCGATGGCCAGGTGGTGTGCGCCGAGGCCGGTGGTGTCGAGGGCGAGGCCAAGAAGGGCATGGACGACTTCAGGGCCAAGTTCAAGACCAAGTTCAATACCGACGTTCAACTCTATGCACCCTATGTCTACGACGCCGTCAACGTGATGGTGGCCGCGATGGTCAAGGCCGGGTCGGCCGATCCGGCCAAGTACCTGCCGGTGCTGGCCAAGACCGACGGCTACAAGGGCGTGACCGGCACCATCGGTTTCGACAGCAAGGGCGACATCAAGAACGGTGCGCTCACGCTGTACACCTACAAGGGCGACAAGCGCGAGCAGATCGCCGTGGTGCGCTGAAGCCTGCTGCTGCAGGATGACGAGGGCGCCTGCGGGCGCCCTTTTTCATGCTGTCCGGCGTTCGCGCTCAGTCCGGCGCCGCCTGCAGCATCACCACGCTGCGCCCGCGCAGCACGAACAAGCCGTCGCCGGCCCAGTCGCGCCGGCCCTGCGGCTCGACGCTGTCCAGCAGCAGCTGCCAGCGACCGGCCGGCAGCGCGAAGTCGACATCGCTGTCACCGGCATTGAACATCAGCAGCAGCGGCGTCTGGCCGCGCCCGGGTTGGTCGACGAGGGCGGCCAGCACGCGTGAGCCGCCGTCGTTCCAGTCGTCGGGCTGCAGCGGCAGGCCCGTGGGCGCCAGCCAGGCCAGATCGCTGCGGCCGTCGGCGTCGGGCATGCCGGTGTACCAGCGCCCGTCCAGCGGCTGGTGCTGGCGGCGCAGCTTCAGCAGTTGCGCCACGTAGGCGATCAGGTCCTGGTCGGCCTGCGCCCAGTCGATCCAGGTCGTGGGGTTGTCCTGGCAATAGGGGTTGTTGTTGCCGTCCTGGCTGTGCCCCAATTCGTCGCCGGCAGCCAGCATTGGCGTGCCCTGCGACAGCAGCACCGTGGCCAGCAGCGCGCGTTGCAGGCGCGCGCGCAGTTGCAGCACGACCGGGTCGTTGCTGTCGCCTTCGACGCCGCAGTTCCAGCTCAGGTTGTGCGCATGGCCATCGAGATTGTTTTCGCCGTTGGCCAGGTTGTGTCGATGGTTGTAACTGGTGAGATCGCGCAGTGTGAAGCCGTCGTGCGAGACCACGTAGTTCAGGGTTTCCAGCGGTGTGCGGCCCTGCGTCTGGAACAGGTCGGAGGAACCGCACAGCCGCCGTGCTAACTCGCCGCGCGTGGTGTCGTGGCCCAGCCAGAAGGCACGCGCGGTGTCGCGGAATCGATCGTTCCACTCCAGCCAGCCACGCGGAAAGTGGCCCAGCTGGTAGCCGTCGGGCCCCAGGTCCCAGGGCTCGGCGATGAGCACGCTGCCGGCCAGCACCGGGTCTTGCTGCAGCGCCTTGAAAAAGGCGCCCTGTCGTTCGAACGCGATGTCACCGCGACCGAGCGCGGTCGCCAGGTCGAAACGAAAACCATCGACGTGCATCTCCTGCACCCAGTAGCGCAGACTGTCCAGCACCAGCTGCAGACCGCGCGGGTGGTTGACGTTGAAGGTGTTGCCGCAGCCGGTCCAGTTCTCGTAGCCCGACCGGTGTTCGTGCGGCAGGCGGTACCAGCTGGCGTTGTCCAACCCGCGCCAGCTGATCGTGGGGCCGCTGGCGCCGGACTCTGCGGTGTGGTTGTAGACCACGTCGAGCAGCACCTCGATGCCGGCTGCATGCAAGCGCTGCACCATGGTGCGGAACTCGTCGCGCGCGGTGCGGCCGTCGTCGCGCGTGGCCAGCCGCGGCGATGGGCAGAAGAAGCCGATGCTGTTGTAGCCCCAGTAGTTGACCAGGCCCTGCTGCACCAGGCGCTGTTCGTCCAGGTGTTGGTGCACGGGCAGCAGGCTGACGCTGGTCACACCTAGCCGCTGCAGGTGTGCGATGGCGGGCGCCGAGGCCAGGCCCAGGTAGCTGCCGCGCAGGGCTTGCGGAATGCCGGGCAGAAGTCGTGTGAATCCGCGCACGTGCAGTTCGCAGATCACCCGGTCTTCGGGCGCCAGCAGCACCCGCCGGTCACCCTGCCAGTCCCAGTGATCGTCGACGACGCGCGCCTTCAGCGCACCGGCCGCGTTGTCGATGCCGTCCATGTGCTGCGCATGCAGGGCCTCGGCACCGCAGTGCTGCGGTCCCGATTCGAAGCGACCGACGATCTCGCGCGCCCAGGGGTCGAGCAGCAGCTTGTTCGGGTTGAAGCGGTGCCCACGGTCGGGCCGCCAGGGCCCATGCGCCCGCAGGCCGTAGACCAGGTCGGGCCCGGCGCCCGGCAAGAAGCCGTGCCAGAGGTCGGCACTGCGTCCGGGCAGCGGCAGCCGCTGCAGTTCCTGCTGCCCGCGCTTGTCGAACAGGCACAGCTCGATGGCCGTGGCATGGCTGGACGCGACGACGAAGTTGACGCCGCCTGCGAGCACCTGCGCACCCAGCGGCCAGGCGCGACCGACTTGCAGTGCCTGGTCGGCTGAAGCCGGCATGCGGGTGGTTTCGAACGTCAACGCCGAGGCGCCACGTTCCAGATCGTGCGCGTGTATTCGCGGATCGTGCGGTCCGACGAAAACACGCCCATGCCGGCGACGTTGAGCACCGCCTTGCGCGCCCAGTCCTGCGGCAGGCGGTACAGCGCGTCAACGCGCGACTGCGCCGCCAGATAGGCCTGGTAGTCGGCCAGCAGCAGGTAGTGGTCACCGCCCCACAGCAGCGCGTCGATGACGTCGCGATAGCGCCCGGGCTCGTCACCCGAGAAGGCGCCGCCGGCGATGGCGTCGAGCACGTGGCGCAGCTGCGCATCGGCTTCGTACAGGCGCAGCGGGTGGTAGCCGGCGGCACGCTGATCGGCCACCTCGTGGGCGCGCAGGCCGAAGATGAAGATGTTGTCGTCGCCCACCTGCTGGCGGATCTCGATGTTGGCGCCGTCGTCGGTGCCGATGGTCAGCGCGCCGTTGAGCGCCAGCTTCATGTTGCCGGTGCCCGAGGCTTCTGTGCCGGCGGTGCTGATCTGCTCTGACAGGTCGGCGCCGGGCACGATGACCTCGGCCACCGAGACACCGTAGTTGGGGACGAACACCAGCTTCAGCCGCCCGCCCAGGCGCACGTCGTGGTTGATCACGCTGCCCACGTCGTGAATCAGGCGGATGATCTGTTTGGCCATCGCGTAGCTGCTGGCCGCCTTGCCCGCGAAGATCACGGTGCGCGGCACCCAGTCGGCGTTGGGGTCGGCCAGCATGGCCTGGTAGCGCGTCACCACGTGCAGCAGGTTGAGCAACTGGCGCTTGTATTCGTGG
>Ga0073899_10000535_pt1 | contig 35026 bp, 30 predicted proteins | sample KloWWTmetaKNB5Ph_FD_88975 | JGI IMG/M metagenome (GOLD analysis project Ga0073899, IMG submission 88975) | Active sludge microbial communities from Klosterneuburg, Austria, studying microevolution and ecology of nitrifiers - Klosterneuburg... | ecosystem: Engineered > WWTP > Aerobic digester >... | reverse complement strand
TGCACGTTGCCTTCCGCATGGGCAAGGGCGTGCGCGCCGAAGCCGTCAAGGGCGTCTCCTTCGACATCCCCGAGAACACCACCGTGGCGCTGGTGGGCGAATCGGGCTCGGGCAAGAGCGTCACCGCGATGTCGGTGCTGAACCTGCTGCCCGACAACGCCGAGCGCCAGGGCCGCATCCTGTGGCAGGGCCGCGACCTGCTGCAGGCCACGCTGCCCGAGCTGCAGGCGCTGCGCGGCAAGGAGATCGCCTGCGTCTTCCAGGACCCGATGAGTTCGCTCAACCCGGTGTTCAGCGTCGGCCAGCAACTCGCCGAGCCGCTGATGAAGCACCTGGGTCTGAGCCGCCGTCAGGCATTGGCGCGCGCCGAGGAACTGCTGGGCGAGGTGGGCATCCCCGAACCGAAGCGGCGCCTGGAGAGCTACCCGCACGAAATGAGCGGCGGCCAGCAGCAGCGCGTGATGATCGCCATGGCGCTTTCCTGCGAGCCGCGCCTGCTGATCGCCGACGAGCCGACCACGGCGCTGGACGTCACCATCCAGCGCCAGATCCTGGAACTGCTGGGCAAGTTGAAGACGCAGCACCGCATGAGCGTGCTCTTCATCAGCCACGACCTCGGCCTGGTGGGCGAGATCGCCGACCAGGTGGTGGTGATGCGCAACGGCATCATCCGCGAGCAGGGCCCGGTGGCGCGCATCTTCGAGGCGCCGCAGGACGACTACACGCGCGCGCTGCTGGCCTGCCGGCCCAGCCTGGAAGGCAACCCGGCGCGGCTGATGGTGATCGACGACCACATCGCCGCCGCCAGCCGCCGCGCCGCGGGACAAGCCGAGGCCGAAGCGCGCGACGCGCAGGCCAAGGACCCGGCCGCGCCGGTGGTGCTGGAAGTGCGCTCGCTGGCCAAGAGCTTCTGGCTCAAGCAGGGCTTGTTCGGCAAACGCGAGTTCAAGGCCGTGCAGGGTGTCAACTTCCAACTGCGCAAGGGCCACACGCTGGGCGTGGTGGGCGAGTCGGGGTCGGGCAAGACGACGATGGGCCTCACGCTGCTGCGCCTGCACGAACCCACCGGCGGCGAGGTCATCTTCGACGGCCAGAACCTGCTCAAACTGGGTGACCGGGAACGCCAGCTGATGCGCCGGCGCATCCAGATCGTGTTCCAGAACCCGTATGCCAGCCTGAACCCGCGCTTCACCATCGGCCAGACGCTGCTGGAACCGATGGTCATCCACGGCATCGGCACCGACACGGCCGACCGCGAACAGCGTGCGCGCAGCCTGCTGGAGAAGGTGGGCCTGGACGGCCGCGCCTTCGGCAAATACCCGCACGAATTCAGCGGCGGCCAGCGCCAGCGCGTGGCCATCGCGCGCTGCCTGACGCTGAACCCCGAGGTGCTGGTGCTCGACGAGGCGGTGAGCGCGCTGGACGTGTCGGTGCAGGCGCAGGTGCTGAACCTCTTGCGCGACCTGCAGGACGAATTCGGCCTCGCTTACGTCTTCATCAGCCACGACCTGGCGGTGGTGCGCTTCATCAGCGACGAGGTGCTGGTGATGAAGGACGGCGTGGTGGTCGAGCAGGCCAGCGCGGCGCAGATCCTGGCCGCGCCGCGCGAGGACTATACGAAGCGGCTGCTGGCGGCCATACCGCGCGGGTACCGCGCGGCCGCCTGATCATCGCGGGGGTATCGGCCCGCGACTGCCTGATCACCGCGGGGCTGCCGCCCCGCGGTGCGCATTCACTCCGGCAACCGCCCCAGCGCAAACATCACTTCCAGCACCGGGCTCGGGCGGCCCAGGGCGCCGAACCAGCGGTTGTAGATGTCGGGCAGCGCGCTGCTGCGGTAGATCTGCGCCAGCGCGCCGTTCACCGCCTGCTGCAACGCCCAGTCGCCGCGCGGCAGCACGATGGCATAGGGCTCGTACGACAGCGGGTCGCCCAGCAGCGCCAGCGCCTTCGGGTCCTTGGCCTTGGCGGCCAGGCCGACGAGCAGCACGCGGTCATTGGCGAAGGCGTCGATGGTGCCGGCCTCCAGTTGAGCCAACCCGTCCTCGCGCGAGCTCACGGGCACCATGGTGGCGGTGACCATCTTGGATTTCATGGCTTCGGCCAGCGCGCGTTCGTTGCTGGTGCCGGTGATGACGCCGATTTTCTTGCCGGCCAGGTCCATCAGTGAATTGCCGGCCGTGCTCCGGCGCACCAGCAGGCCGGTGCCGTCGACGAAGGTCAGCGAGGAGAAGGCCACTTCCTTCATGCGCGACAGCGTCACCGAGGTGGCGCCGCATTCCATGTCGGCCCGGCCGCTGGCGATGGCGCTGAAGCGCGTCTGCGTCGTCACGGGCACCCAGTTCACCTGCAGCGGCGCCACGCCGACCTGGCGCTCGATGACGCCGATGACGCTGCGGCACAGGTCCACCATATAGCCGGCGGGCTTCTTCTCGGCGTCCTCGAAGGAGAAGGGCAGTGCGTCGGTGCGGTAGGCCACGGCGATGGTCTTCGTTTCCTGGATCTTCTTCAGCCGCCCCTCGAAGGGCGCGCTGGCCATCTGGGCCAGGGCCAGGGTGGGCGCCAGACACAGCGCGGCAAGGGTGGCAAGCAGGCGGGACATGGGGGGTACTCCAGGGTTGAGGTGTGCCCGCACGGCGCGGGGAGGCGGATTCTAGGCCGCGGGACGAAGGCGCAAAGCCTGTGCCTGTGTGCGTCGATGGCGCGGCTGGGGCTGCGGCAGCGAGCGGCCTTGGACCACCGTGTGCGTCCCACCCGATGCCGGTGCGCCGATCCTGGCGCCCGACGCAGCCGGGCCGCTCAGCGCCCGGCGTCGAACGAGTGAAGAGCGGCTCGAAGACGGTGCGGGTCAGCTTCGACGACGATCAGGTTCTGGCCGTCGAGGAGGAACGGGGGGGGCAGACGGCCGGGTGGTGCTGTTCCTGCCTGGTGCGCCCGGCGCCTTGCCCGCAGGACCCTTTCCGCACGACGGCCAAGCTCGCGGCGCGACGACGAACCGCGAAGGTCGCGGCACCGGAACGCGCAGTCGTCAGGGCACAGGCTTGCGCCACACGCTCGCAAGCCAGGGCTGCTGTTCGAGCGGCAAGCCCGTCGGACGATAGAAGTGGGCCAGTTGGCTGAATCCCGCCGCCGTCACATGCCCGAGCCAGGCCTCCCAGTCGTGAAACGCACCGTACCGGTCACCGCTCCAGCCCTCCTGCCCTTGACCTCGCGGGTTCGAGCAGAAGAGCACGCCGCCAGGCTTCAGGGTCTCGTGAAGTTCACCGAGTACCCGTGGCAACACCTGGCTGGGCACGTGGAACAGCACCGCATTGGCGAAGACGCCGTCGTAGCGTCCCCGCGGCAGGTCCAGGGCCAGGAAACTCTGCTCCAGGACCATGCATCCGCTGTTCGTTCGCGCCAACGCGGCCAGATTCGGTGACCCCTCAAGGCCGGTGACGTGGTGCCCGAGCGCCTTGAACGTCTTGAGGTCGCGCCCGGGGCCGCATCCGAAATCCAGCAACTCGAAAGGCGGCCGTGCCTCGATGTGCCGCAGCAGCGCGTCGACGTTCTGGCTGACGTCGTGATCGCGCGTGCCGTTCCAATACGACAGGGCCTGCTCGTCGTAGTGCGCGAGCGTACGCGCGGCGATTCGGTCCAGCTCGTCGGGTGTCAACGCCATGGCCGATCATCCCACCGCCGCCTGCGTTCGCATGGCGATGGCATGGAAAGGGCAACTCGCGGCGCAAGCGCTGCAACCCGTGCACCGATGGCGCCCATCGGAGCGCCAGCGCAGGTGCCGTCGGCGTGGCCGGTGTGACCGGACATCCGTCTACACCGAAGGCCGCTGTTCGAAGGCGTCGAAGCTTCCCTCGCCGGCGAAGACGTCGACCGCACTCACCACGGCCGACCTCGGGCCCTGCCGTGCCCACGCGACCATCTGGTCGACGGCATCCGGCGCGCCGGCCAGCATGGCCTCGACCGATCCATCGCTGCGGTTTCGGACCCAGCCGCACAGGCCCAACCGACGGGCCTGCTCCACCATGGCCCACCGGTAGCCAACACCCTGGACCTGCCCGCGGATCTCGAGCCGCAACACGGTTCTAGCCATGGCCACACCCACCGAGCATGAACGACAGCGTAGCTGAATGCGTGCGGGTGGGGCAGGTTCAGGCCGCGGGATCAGGCAGCGACGGCCTCGCCCCAGTAGTGGTACGAGACGAACCTGGGCCCGGGGATGTAGCGTTGCTGCACTTCGGCTTTGAATCCAGCCTCCGCCAGCAACGCCGGGATGTCGCGGTCCAGCATGCAACCGCCAGAGACGCGACCCCACCAGGGCTGCAGCCGCCTTTGCCAGACACGAACATCCGGGTCCGGCGCCCGGCCGTGCTCGGAAAACAGCAGCTTGCCGCCGGGTACCAGCACGCGACGCATTTCCCGCAATGCGCTCAATGGGTCGGGGATCGTGCACAGCGTGTAGGTGCTGACCACGGTGTCGAAGCTGGCGTCCTCGGCTACGAGCGTCTCGGCCGACAGGCCGATCAGTTCCACCGACAGCCCGGATTCCCGGATGCGCCGCAACGCGAGCCGGTGCATGCGCAGGGCCGGGTCCACGCCCACGATCGATCGCACGCGCGCCCTGTCGTAGAAGGGCAGGTTCAGGCCGGTGCCGATGCCGACCTCGAGCACCCGGCCCTGGGCCAGCGGGATGACCTTGAGTCGCTGCCTGCGGGTCGGCCGGGTGCTGCACGCCAGGTCGATGAGGTAGGGCAGGACGTTGCGCTCGTACCAGTTCTCCGACATGGCGCGGACTCTCTTCAGGCACGGGTCGATAACGCGGACGATCGGGCGGCGACCACTGTCACGCGAGGGCGACCTCAAGGGGCGGCAAGGCGGAATCGAGGCAGGCCGTCCACGTCGCGCCGGGGCGCACCGGCCGGGCGACCGTCCATGTGCCGGTGGTGACGATGTCGCCTGCCACGACGTCGGTCGCGCCAGGGCACGAGCGCAGTTCGACGAGGAAGTGCAGCAGCGCCTGCAGTGGGCTGTCCAGGACGTTGGCGCGTGGAGACCACCGTCGGCCACGGTCTGCGGCGCAACGAACTTCCAGCCGGGAAGGTGCGACTGCATGACCTCGAACCCGGGGGCCACCCCGTCCAGTACGCCGAACAGATCGTCCAGGCTGGCCCTGGTGCGCGGTGTGGCCCGGAAGCCGAAGACCGCCTCGGGCTCGATGCGAGGCTGGCACAGGCAAGCCAGGGGTGGCCGGTGTCGCCGTGCTGCAGAAGATCCTGGGGGGTCATCGCTGGGCCGGTCCATGGGCGATTCGTGCCCACAGTCTATCGGCGTCACCACCTGGCTGGACAACCTGGCCGGATGACCTGGGTGTGGTGGATCCGGGCGAGACGCGTTGTCACCCGATATCGCTGCCGATTGGCGCGGTCCGACGCATCGATGCCGAAACCGGGCATCTGGCGGTGATGGTGACGAGCGGGTCGCGACCTTCTCTGGCCCCTCGCCAGAAGTAGTCGGCGACGATCGCAACGATGGATGGACTTCCGGTCAGGCCGCCCATGCATGACGCCGCAGGGGCCTGTCCCAGCGCGCTCGGCGGGAGAGGCCCTGACCTCCCAATTGGCTCGTGCCTCAACGCACTCTCCACACGGTATCGGGCTGCACCATGGGGCAGTGCAAACGTACGCCGTTCATGCCATTGCTGAGGCCTTTGCTCTTCGAACGGCGCAAACCTTCGTCTGGACCCGATCGAACGACTGCTCCTCCTCGGCTTGACAGGTCACTGCCGACCCGCTGCCGTCGTTCGCGCCCGTTCGCTGTGCGTCGATATCAGCGCGCCGTGGCAGACGGTGCTCGTCGAGAACCACCGATGCAAGTTGCAAAGGGCTGTCCGGGCGCGGTGCGGCGTGCGCCTGAAGCGCCGAGGAGCGCAGGGTTCATGGCCCGCGAGCGCAGCGAGCCTCGTCAACACTTCTGGCGCATCTTGTTTGAGCGTAGCGAACGCAGTGAGCGAAGCGAGTTATGCGCCGGGCCATGGACCCGAGCACCGCAGGGCAGCCGGAGCGAAGCGGAGGCCGCTTCATCCGCACGCCGCGCTGCACCCGGACAGCCCTTTGCCACCACGGAACTTCGCCTGCCCATCGATTCATCGTGTGTCCGCAACTGGCCGGGACTACCATTTCAAGGTCGACGCCGGAAGCGGCCAGCCGATCGGCCTAGAGTTGAACGGCTGGTCTTCCAGGCGCTGACCTCACCACCCGACTCGTACCGGACTACCAACTGCGAAGACGGGCTGCCCCAACACGGTTGCTCGCGCGGGCGTCTCGCGCATCGCTCTGCGCAGGGCGCCCTGTGGATGTCGTTCACCCGGATAGCCGGGCCTCGCCAGGCGTGGAAACATGTCCGCTTCACCGCCCAGCGCGCCAGGCGCCGATCAAACCATGAACAGCACGCAGCTCGAAACCGACTACCTCGTTATCGGCACGGGCGCCACGGCGATGGCCTTCGTCGACACATTGCTGGACGAACAGCCCGACGCCACGGTGCTGATGGTGGACCGCCTGCACCGTCCCGGTGGTCACTGGAACCACGCCTACCCTTGGGTGCGTGTGCACCAGCCCTCGGCGTGGTACGGCGTGGCCTCGCGCGAGTTGGCCAGCGGCGAGAAGGACAAGGTCGGCCCGAACGCCGGCCTGTACAGCATGGCCTCAGGCGCAGAGGTGCTGGCGCACTTCGATTTGGTGATGCAGCAGCGCTTCCTGCCGTCGGGCCGCGTGCGCTGGCTGCCGATGACCGACTACCAGGCAGGCCCTGACGGCACGCACCGGCTCGCATCGGTGGTGAGTGGGGAGGTGCGGACGGTACAAGTGCGACGCAAGGTGGTCGACGGCACACATGCGCGCACCGAGGTGCCTGCGACCCACGCGCCGCGCTACACGGTGGCGCCCGGCGTGGACTGCATCCCGATCAACGAGCTGCCCACGCTGGGCCGGCCCTATGCCCACTACACCGTCGTCGGGTCGGGAAAGACCGGCATCGACGCCTGCCTGTGGCTGCTGGCTCACGGTGTCGAGCCCTCGCGCATCCGCTGGATCATGCCGCGCGACGCCTGGTTCCTGGACCGTGCGAACTTCCAGCCGGGCCTGGAAAACTTCGAGCGCAACATGGGCTATTCGCTGGATCAGTTCGGCGCGATCGTCGATGCGGAGTCGCCTGCAGACCTGTTCGCGCGACTCGAGGCCAAGGGTGCGCTGTTGCGGCTGGATCCCAAGGTCGAGCCCACGACCTACCGCTGCTGCACGGTCTCGCGCGACGAACTCGACTTGCTGCGCGGCATTGCCGACGTGGTGCGCCTGGGCCGTCTGCAGGCCATCGAGCCCACGCGCATCGTGCTCGACAAGGGGGACTTGCCGGCGAACCCCGACACGCTGTACGTCGACTGCAGCGCCAGCGCGATCCAGCCGCTGCCGGGGCTGCCGGTGTTCGATGGCGCACGCATCAACCTGTTCATGGTGCGCTTTTGCCAGCCCCTGTTCAGCGCGGCGGTGATCGCCTTCGTCGAGAGCCATGTCGAGGATGACGCCGCGCGCAACGCGATGTGCGCCGTCGTGCCCAGCCCCGAGGTGCCGCGGGACTGGATCCGCATGTGGGCCGCCTCGCTGGCCAACGCGGCGCGCTGGCGCCAGCACCCGGCGCTGAACGCCTGGCTGATGAAGTGCCGCCTGAACGGCCAGGCCGTGATGGCACGAGGCGTCTCACCCGACGACAGCACGCGCATGTCGCTGCTGCGCGAGACGGGCGTGAAGGCCGGCGAGGCCGCTGCACGTTTGCCGGCCGTGCTGGCGATGCCGTCGTGATCGCTGGCCCCGAGGTTCAGACGCTGCAGGCCGGCGCGCTGCGCATGCGCGTGGCCACGCAAGGCCGCGGGCCCCTGGTGCTGCTGTGCCATGGCTTCCCCGAACTCTGGTGCTCGTGGCGCGCGCAGATGGCAGCGCTGGCGGCGGCGGGCTTCCGGGCCGCGGCGCCCGATATGCGCGGCTACGGCGGCACCGATGCGCCACCCGACCCCGCGCAATACACGATGCTGCACCACGTGGGCGACCTGGTGGCGCTGGTGCAGGCGCTGGGCGAGCAGCAAGCCGTCGCGGTCGGCCACGACTGGGGCGCGCCCGCGGCCTGGCACGCAGCGCTGCTGCGCCCGGATGTCTTTCGCGCCGTGGCCGGGCTGAGCGTGCCGTATTCGCCGCCCGGGCTGGTGGATCTGCTCACGGCGCTCGAGAGCCAGGGCATCACGACCTTCTACATGCAGTATTTCCAGAAGCCCGGTGTGGCCGAGGCGGAGTTCGAGGCCGACGTCGCGGCCAGCCTGCGCCGCATCACCTACAGCCTGTCGGGCGATGGCAGGGGCGGCGTGGCCACGGTGCTCGAGCCCGGCAGGGGCTTCCTGCACAACACCGAGGATCTGGCCGTCCTGCCGGCCTGGGTCGATACCGATGATCTGGCCTACGCTACGACCGAGTTCCGGCGCACCGGCTTCCGCGGCGGGCTGAACTGGTACCGCGCCCTTCGCTCGGGGCCGGAACTGCTGGCGCCGTGGCGCGGTGCGCCCATCCGCCAGCCGTCGCTGTTCATCGCCGGCGACCGCGACGACGTGATGCGGATGCCGGCCTCTGCCGCCGCCGTGGCCCGCTTCGACCGCAGTCTGCCCGGCCTGCGCGGCAGCCATGTCCTGGCCGGCGCGGGGCACTGGGTGCAGCGCGAGCGCGCGGCCGAGGTCAACGCGTTGCTGATCGAGTTCCTGCGCGGCCTGTGACCGTGACCCGAGGCCGGCGGCAGGGGAGCTCTGAACGCTCCGTCGCCCTGGGCCGCGGCTGCTGTCCCAACTGCGCGATGCTCCTCTCAATGCTATGCCCTGATGGGTTGGCCGCCATCAGTTTCAGCTCACCCTGAACCTGGCGGAAGTGAATGTCGGCTGATGGACTCGGCACTTGAACGACGGCAAAGCCCGCGCCTCCGCGGCTCGCTTGACCTCACCCGCCGCCGGCGAGCAGGTCGCCATCGACGTCCCTGGCACTATGCAGCACCCGCACCACGTCAATACCGTCCGGTAGAGGCAGGTAGAAGATGACGTAGCGCCGGAACGGAAAGCTCCTGAGGTCCGGCGCAAGCTCGTGCCGCGCCCGGCCCATCAACGGCTGCGTCGCGAGCCGTCCGAACGCAGTGTCGAGCTCGTCGACCCAGCGATCAGCGGCCGCCATGTTGTCGTCGGCGATATGGTCCCAGACATCCAGGATGTCGAGCGCCGCCAGCGGGCGCCGAACGACCGTTGCCACCGCGGCTCAGCTAGGCTGCCTTGCGCGCTCGCCGCGCGCGGGCTTCGGACTTGGCCTTGGACGCGCTCCAGGGTTGTGACACCCCGCTGGCAATGCCCTCGCGGACATCATCCCGAAGCTGTTCGAGCTTGGCCGCGCGCAGTCGGTCCTGCTCGTCCATCAGGCGCAGCGCTTCGCGAACGACCTCGCTGGCCGACGTGTACATGCCCGACGCCACCTTGGCACGGACCAGTTCCTCGAGCTGCGGGGTCAGGTTGACGTTCATACCCACGACGTAGCCTCCAAGATCAAGTCTTCCCAGTCTATCAAGAAGTGTCAAAGATGGACATTCGGCGCCATGACCTGACGCCGGCGCCAAGGCGGTGGCGCCGAGCCGCCAATCCAGGAGGTCCATCGTGGACACCGCTACCGAAACCCGTATCCACCGCGAGCCTTGGAACAAGGGCAAGCTCGTCGGTCAGAAGGCACCGTTCAAGCTCAAGGACATCTGGGCCCTGAGAGTACGCCTGCAGATGGAGGGCCGGGTGCGCGAACTGGCATTGCTGAACCTGGGCATCGACAGCAAGCTGCGGGGCTGCGACCTGGTCGCGCTGACGGTACGCGACGTCTGCCACGTCGACCAGGTCGGCATCGAGGTCGATGACGCCCTCGAGATCTCCGAGCAGACGGAGATCTGAAATCGTCAACAGCGGCCGCGCCGACCTTCGTGTAGGTGCGGCCGTTTTCTTCAATGGCAGCTACCCGGCGTACGAGCGAGGTGGTAGTCCCGGCCAGCGGCTGACGGTGACGACAGGCAGCTTCCTGGCATCTTGTCTCGTCGAGGTCGTGCCCGAAAGAACCGCCAGCCGATCACCGGTTTCCATCGATGGTCGGCACTTCCCTCGTGCCCACGTGCAGTCACTTCCGCGCAAGAAGCCGAATGCGACGTTCACGTGTCGCGGGACGCCAAAAGGCTGGGCTTCAGAGTGCAGCAGGAAAGCTTGACGTTGTCGTTCGCGGTCGCTTGTCACGAGTCTGCGCCCCGCAGGGCCGGCGCCGTTCTCTTGGCATGCATCAAAATCATCTTCTGCTGGAAGAGCCGCTTCCGGAAAGCCCCCGCATGAGCTACGTCCTTGCCGTGTGGCCGCAAGACATCCTGCAGCCCTGGCCCGCCGACCGCGGCATGGCTCAATCGCAGTTGGAGCAGGCCCAGGCGGCCGCGCCACCCACCACGCACGACCCGAGGCTGTTGGCCTTTGCGCATGCGCTGGACGCCCGGTTCCCGAGCCAGGGCGACGAGGACGACGTCTACGACAACCTGCCGCCAGACCCGAATCGAGACGCGCCGGAGGGCTGGCTCAACATCGGCCTGTACGACAGCGCCGAGCGCGACGCCGCCTATGCGCACGCCGTGGTGCAGGCCAATGACCAGGGGCTGAACCTGTTCGACCCGCAGTCGGGCGATGTGTTTCTGGCCAACGGCGTCGCGCTGGGGCTGGACAGCCCCAGCCAGTGCTTGCGGGCTGTGGATGCCTGGCATCGCCGGGACTTAGCACTCGCACGGGCGGAGTACCGCCGCGTGGCCGCCGGCCGCGACGACCAGGCCCTGCAGGGCTGGGGACTGCTGCTGAGCAAGGGCCAAGGCGGCCCGCGCAACCACAGCCTGGGCGCGGCGCTGATGCAGCTCGGCGGTGCCGATGCCGACGAGGATCCGAAGGGCTACGGCCTGGCGCTGCAACGCCTGACGCCGTCGCTGCAGCAGGAGCAGGCACGCCAGCACGAGGTCCTGCAAGCGGCTGCAGACCTGCTGGCAGCGGTCGACACCGAGATCGCGCTTCAGGAGACGCTGCTGCAGGACGCGCTCCGCGACATCACCAACCCGCGCCTGCGCAAGCAGGCGGCGCTGGTGCTGATCCGCATTGCCAACAACGGCCACGCCGCGGCCGCGTATCGGCTGTCGCTCGAAGTCGCGTTCGGCAAGTCCATCGCCGGCGCCCAGGACGACGCCGATCACTGGTTGCGGCTCGCCGCCCGGTGGGGCGACCCCGCGGCGCAGGTCAGCCTGGCGCGCCAGCTGATGAAGGGGCTCAACCCAGCGCTGGACGAGGCCGAGAAGTGGCTGCTGCAGGCGCAGGCCAGCGGTGTGCGGGGGCAGGAGTCGCTGCTGGCAGACCTGCGCACCAAGCGGGACGAGCTGGCGGCGCTGCCGGGCCGGGCCGAGTCTGGCGAAGCGGCGGCCCAGCGGCAGCTTGCTCAACAGTTGATGGACCCGACCGACCCGACCGACCCGCAGCGGGTGGCGCAAGGGATGGCCTGGCTGCAGCGCGCCGCCGAGCAAGGGGATGCCGCGGCGGCTGCGGAGCTGGGCCATGCGCTGGCGTTCGGGCGCCCGGGTGTGGCGCCAGACCCTTTGGCGGCACGGCCCTGGCTGGACCAGGCCGTGCAGGGAGGCAGCGCGCACGGCCAAGCCGCCCTGGCCCAACTGCTGGCCGTTCCGGGAGCGACGCAGAGCGACGCCGCGCGGGCGCTCGAACTGGCCATCGAGTCCGCCGCCAATCGCAGCGGCAACGGCCTCTTCCTGCTGGCGACCTTCCTGCACGCGGGCGTCGGCGGCAGCCGCGACGTTGTGGCCGCCAAGGCGGTCATGCACCTGGCGCAGGTGGTCGGCGGCGAGCTCGTGCGGCAACACCCCGACATCTGGCCGCAATACCAGCCGACCCCAGACGAACATCTGCCGGTCCAGATCCTGCGCAACCAGATCAACGACAACCTGCGCGGGATGCCCGAACTGCTGGCCCGCCGCGGCGAAACACCTGCCGCATCCGGCTGAGACCAGGCCTTGTCGATGATCCTGCTCCACCCCGACAGAGTTGGGGCAGGTTGTCAGTGACCAGAGCGCCCTCATTGATGGGCTCACGCCGCCAATGCCGAAGCTCAGCGCCTGCCACAGCCTCAGCGGCGGCTCCACGGCAGCAAGATCAGGACAGCGGATGTCTGTTCGGGGTCGAGTCGGACGCCAGCCAACGCCACACCCTCGCTCAGAGCCCACTCGGGTTTCAAGATCGGCAAAGTCTGCGGGTCAAGTCTCTGTCCGCGCCAGCAGCCTGAGCAGGTGCAGCATCGCTTCAAGGCCCGAGATGCCGCAGGTGGAAGGCCACGATGCGCTGGTGGGCTGCTTCGCGCAGTGCGGCGTCGAAGCCCGGGGTCGGCTCCCCGCCGCGCCACTGCTGCGCGGCGACGGCCTTCGCCACCTCGCCGGGCCACGGCCACAGGACGTCGAAGTGCCCGGCAGGAAGGTCTGCTAGCAGCTCGCAGCGCTTGCAGTGGGCCAGCACATGGTCGCTGTGAAAGCGTGGCACCAGCACCGTGTCCAGCCTTGCGGAGACGAGGCCGACCGGCACGCCGATGCGCTTCAGGCTCTCGGCGCTGAAGATCGCAGCCACGGGTACCGCGGCAGTGACCGAGGCGATTCGCGCGTCAAGGCGCGGGTCTGGCTGATCGCCCGCAGGGTCCCGACCCCCGTGCCAGGTCTTGATGTCGGCCGGCAGGACAAACTCAGGCCAGAAGCCTGCCCGATTGAAGCGCGCCTGACGCTCGGCCCGCTTCTCGGGGGTCCTGGCGCCCTGGAAGCAGAAGGCCTCGTCATCCTGCGGGTGCGCCAGGCAGTGGTGGACGAGGTTGAGCGTGCGCCACTGCGCGCCCGCCAGCGACAGCGCCGTGACGCCGCCAGCCGACATGCCGTGCACGCCCACGCGGCTCAGGTCCAGGCGGGCACTCCAGGCCGGGTCGGCGGCGAGGGCGTCCATCAGGCGCACGGCCTCCACAGGCCTCAGCCGGAACGACTCGGGACCGGCGAGCCGCTGGTCGAGGTGGTTGTCCCCGTCGTGAAGCACCTGCGCGACGACAAAGCCTGCGCGCGCCAGCTGGGCTGCCAACGCGTGGTCGGGCAGCGGACTGCCGGCCGTGCCGTGCGAGAGCACGACCAGGCGATGGCGCCCCGGCGTGACCGGTGCGTCGACAGCAACTTCCAGTGTGAACGGGCCGAACGTCGTCGAGCGCGACACGGTCTCGGTGGGATACACCAGCGTCGCCGGTTGAGCCAGCGTGGGTGACTTCCACTGCGTCAGGCCCACCTGCGCAATCACGCTGGCCGGCATGCCGACTAGCGCTGCGGCACAGAGCAGCGGCATCGCAGCCCACCTGGAGGCCCAGCGGCGCAGACACTGCGCGCTCGGTCCTCCAGGGGCCTGCAGCAGAAAAGGTTCTTGTGTTCGCGCCGTGCCGAGGCTGTGGTGAGGCATGGAGCCCTCCTGTGGGTTGTTAAGCGACAGGTACCCACTGTGCCGACTGGCATTCACCCAGTCGAGCTCCATGCGACGAGTGCAATCTGCGCCGCGTGAAGTGCCGTCGACGCGTCGCGATGTGTGGATCTCGGAGCGGCAAGGTGCACTCAAGCCATCGGCCGCACGCAACCCGAGGGGCTGCCCGCAGCGCGGAGGGGGGTGAGTTCTGGATTTCGTTTGGCACCCCGCACCGCTGCATCCACCGCATCGGCGCGTGCCTATGCCGTCGCGAAACCGACGCTGGCATCCATGCCAAGCTGACGGAGGACGCGGTGCGACTGCGGGCCCGACCGGCTGCCTCTCAACGTCGAGTTCGATGGTTCGGCGATTGGCTCCGGGTCGAGCGCCGCCGGTCGCCAGCTGCGTCAGCGGTCATTCTGGCCTGAACTTGGCCCGGAGGCAATCGAGTGGCCGCTGGTGGCAGTGCAGCGGACGTCGGTCGTCGCTGTCGTTGAATGACCGCTGACCGTCGACGCCGCCGTTCGGTCCGTAAAGCGCGGATGTCTGGGATCAGTCTTGACCGGGTACTCGCCCGACGGTCCCGAATGCCGGCTCATGGCCGGGACCGCCATTCCAAGGTCGACTCGGAGAGCAGCCGTTCGGGTGGGCACAGGCTGAAGGGCCGGTCCTCGGGCCTGTCAGCTCAACGTTCCTAGCCAGATCGGGTATCGGGCCATCAGGATTCGTGGCCGTGAAGCGCTCGCTGGGCCAAAGGCGATCCGGTGAACGGTGGCCGCCGCCTGCAGCTGCAGCGTGCGCGCTTCGTCAGCCGCTTTGCCTTGCTGCGTGCGAACTGGCGGTCAGTGCCGCCCAAACAGCCGCGCGTCCCAGATCACGGGTTCAGGGTTTCCGGCAACGATCCTCTTGAAGTCGGCGTGTCGCGGATTCAGAAGCACGTTCACCTCCCGGCGCGCAACGACCGAAGGAACCACCAGCACGGCCGTTCGCCGCTCACGTATCCAAGCATCGCCGAAGGCGCGGGCCACGTGCAGGTCCGCATGATCCCAACCGGCAGGCAGGCTGCTCTCACCATGTTGCTCGACGCTCACGGCAGCCGCGATGGCGATCTCGATCGCCACGTGCGTCTTGGGCACGCGCCCGATTCCCGCATGGGCCAGGCACTCCAGCATGGCGCCCGCGTAGGACCGGCTGGCATAGACGACTCCGAGGCCAGGTGAGTTCCAGCGGCCACCCACCAGCGAGGCGCCCACCGGGCTGAACACGTCGAACCGCCCGTCGGCGATGCGCCAAGCCTGCCAAGCTTGCGATTTTGCTTGCCGGGTGGTCGTTGCCCTGGCTCGAGACTTAGGCGGCAACGCCATGGAACAACGACCAGAGCAGGTTTTCGACCCGGCGTGCTCCCAGTTCCGTCAGGGCCACCTCGATCGGCCGCTTGCCGCCGAGCATGGCATGGGGGCTGGACAGGAACACGCGCGCGTCATCGGCGCTGTTCCACACATACTCTGCGGTAGCGATCACCCGCGCCAGGCGTTCGACCCGTTCGCCCTCCTGCGGCTTCAGCTCTTCGCCCCGGCGGTGGAACGTGGCCGAAGGAATGACTCGCTGCATCAGGGCCACCGCATCGGGCGAGTTGCCGTAGACGTAGCGCGCCACGGCGCCGAGTGAGGCCTTGGGCAACCCGGCCTCCACCTGTTTCTCGAGCTGTTCGACCGAGGTGACCCTTCGACGAAGGCCCAGAACCTGCGCGATCTTGCCCGGCTCGACCACTGCAGCGTACATGCGGATGACTCCCAATTGATAACCACAAGTCTATCACCAGAGAAATGCAGCGCAAGCCGATTCGGAACCGAGCGTCGGCGGTTCGGCGAGTCGGACTCAACAACCAACTTGCCCCGGACCTGCCATCCACGGGCGCCAGATCCTGGCCGTCACCGCCAGTGGCGGGCCAAGCCATTCAACTGCCGTTCCGGACAGAGGCAGCTCAGCCGATCGAGACCTCATGTCGTGCCCGGTGGGACTGAACCCTTGGCCGAAGTCGGGTGGCCCGATCTCTCGGTCAAGAGGCCGCCGCTCGGCCTGCCCGACGAGGTGGCCGGCATCTTTGACCCGAAGCCGGGTCCGCCTCTGTGGGGCGTGCTGATCCGAGCGGCTCAGCCCATCAGTTGCCGCAGCAATGCAGGTTCAAGGGCCGCGGCCGCCATCAAGCCGCTCATGGCTGAGGCCTGTACGCCGGCGCCCGAGACATCTTGTCCTGCGAGCAGCAGACCCTTTACCGGCGTGCGCACGTTCAGTGCGCCGGAAGCCAGGCGCCCGGCGTCCATCACGATGCCGTACATCGCGCCCTGAGGAGCCCTCACGTAGTGCTGTTGCGTCAGCGGTGTGGCGAGCTCATGGAAGCGGATCATCGGCGCCAGGGCCGGAAAGTGGCGCTCGAACTGTGCCAGCAGCCGCGCCTCGACCCAGGCCTTGAAGGCGAGATAGTCCTCGGGGCGCCCGCCTGCCGGTCGACCCAGCCAACCCTCGAAGGGCGCCGCTTCGCACAGCGCCAGCACCTCAGCGGTGGGCTTGTCGCCGCTGCGTGGGTCTTTCAGCGACGGGAAGGACACGAACAACCCAGGCGCGTCCTCGTCCGCGGGCTGCCGCCAGGCGCTGCCGATGTCCAGGCTCTCGTAGATCCACACATTGGCCGCGCTCGCCCCCGCGGCTTCGATGTCGCCCTCGAACCCGAGGTAGAGCGACAGGTAGGCGAGTCCCGGCTTGAAGCCGAGCAGTTCGGCCTGCCACTCCCGCGCAGCGGACTCAGCCAGGCAGGCGGCGGTGTTGGGAGCACCGATGGCCGAGATCACTCGCGGCGCACGGACGCTGTGGGGTTGACCGTGCTGCGAGAAGTCGACGCCGGCCACGCGGCCGCCCTCGACGACGATGCGCTCAGCTGAAGCACCGAGTTCGACCGCGCCGCCGGCGCCCTGCACCACCGAGAGCAGCGTTTGTGCGAAGCGCGACGGCCCGCCGACAGGAAACCAGGCGCCGGCGTTGTAGGAACCGGTCACCAGCGCATGTTCCAGCAAGGGTGCATGCTCCGGCGGCGCACCGTAGTCCCCCCAACGTGCGCCGAGGATGGCGCGCAGTTGGGGATCGGGCACTTCGGCCAAGGCCTCAGCCAGCGTGCGGCGCGACATCGCTTCGACCTCGGCACCGCGCCACAGCTTCAGGCCCCAAGCCAGGGGCGCGGGCATGCCGCGCATGGCAAACAGCGACATTGCCGCACGCCGGGCCTGCGCCATCTGCCCGAACCAGCGATCGATGGCGATCCGCTGGTGCGGGAAGCGTTCGAGCAGACGCTGCCGGTATGCCGCTTCCGGGTGCTCGATGCCGAACTCCAGGCCAGGCAGGCGCACGATGTCGTAGGGGTTGCCGCAAGGCGCGAAGGCCAACTGGTCATTGCTCAACCAGGCCAGCAGGCGGCCGAACTGGCCGTCGGGTCCTGGAAACGGCCCGACACCCCCGATGTAGTGCACGCCAGTGGCAAAGGTCCAGCCCTGGCGCTGGAAGGTCTGCGTCTGCCCGCCGGGCGTCAGGTGCTGTTCGAGCACCAGCACGCGCTGCCCGCGGTGTGCCAGCGCAGCGGCCGCCGTGAGACCGGCGATGCCCGAGCCGAGAACGATCGTGTCCCACATGGTTGGCTCCGGTTGGTGGTGTCGCCAGCCCCGAGCATGCCGCAAGGGGTTGCTCACCAGGTGTCTAGTCACTGTCTAGATACAGACTGTAGGGGTGTATCTAGACAGCGTCAACCTATACTTGCCCAATGCACCCGGAGCAGAAGGTCGCGTCGAGTCAGGTCAAGGATCAGGCCAAGACGCGCAGAGGCGACGCAAGGCGACAAGGCGAGTACCACCATGGCACGCTGCGGGAGGCCCTTCTCAGTGCAGCCGAAGCGCTGCTGCTGGAACGAGGCGTCGAGGCCTTCTCTCTCAGAGAGTGCGCGCGCCGGGCCGGTGTTTCGCACGGCGCGCCCGCTCACCATTTCGGCGATGCACGTGGCCTGCTCACGGCATTTGCCACGGCCGGCTTTGAACGTATGGAGCTGCGCATGCAGCGCTACGCCCTGGAGGCAGACGACAGCCCTGAGCAGCGTCTTGCGGCGGTCGGCCGCGCCTACGTCGATTTCGCGCTCGACCACCCGGCGCACTTCAGGCTGATGTTCCGCAGCGACCGGCTCGATGCCGACGACCCGGCGCTGAAGCGGGCCAGCGCGGCAACGGCGCAGGCGTTGGCATGGTCGCTCTCGGCCGCACTCGAGCACCGTGGCGTGGACATACACACGCTGCAGGAGCGCTGCCTGTTGGCCTGGTCGGCCGTGCATGGCCTGGCCATGCTGGTGCTGGATGCCGATCTCAGCGCATTTGGCGTGACCCACGACAAGGAGGGCAGTGCCCGGACCGTCGCTGCGGGTCTTCTCAACCGCCTGGGTGTGTCCTTGCTAGCCCCTTGAACCTGAAGACAGCAGCTACCCCGGCGCCGCGAGCGTCGACGGTGGGTTCGGCAGGCCGAGGCGTCCGACCACGGCGCCGAAGCCCATCGGCGCGATGGTCGTGCGCCGCCGCGCCGGCAGGGTGCGCTCTGCGGCGAAGAGGAAGCGAGGATCGTCGAGGCGTGGCGGATCGATCTCGCCTCGGCAACGGCCTGCATGGGGGCGCCGGCCCCTGGGCCTTTCCCGCCCCCCCCCGCAGCGGATCAGAACCGGAGCGTCGCCTGCACCCCGAGGACTTGAACGTCGCCCGTGTAGGTGCCGTTGAGCGTTCCGGGGAGAGGCCCGGGCGGCTGCAGGTGGCTGGACGCGTCATCGACAAATAGATACGTGTAGCCGAAGTCGAACCACATCGTCGGGCCCGGCTGATAACGCGCGCCGAAGGCCAGCCAGATGCGGTCGGAGTCGGGAAGGCGCGGCGTGCGGTATTCGTCCTGCACCGGTGACCTGTCGTAGGCGAGTCCCGTGCGCAGCAGCCACGGTTGGTTCAACTGATATTCGGCACCGAGGCCGACCCGCCAGCTGTCCTTGAACTTGAGTTCGACGCCCGTGACCCGCGCGCCGGTGGATGCACTCTGGATGTCGAGCGACTGGATCGAACTCCACCCGGCCCAGGAGTAGTCGGCGAGCACGCGCCACTGCGAATTCACCTGATACGAACCCCCCATCGAGAAGGTGTCGGGCAGCTCGACCTCGGCCTTGACCGCCTGCGCCGCCGGCGCCAGCGGTGCTGCGCCCGAATAGGTCAGATCCGCGAGTACCGATGCGGCGGCGACGGCGCGCGGGAGCCCGTCGAAGTCGGTGCCTGCACCGACGACGGATTCCAGCCACTGCTGCAGTCGATCATCACCCGGCTGACGAAGCTGCTCGCGCGCCGTGGCGTGCTGGCCAAAGACATGGGGCCGCCCTGCCGGGTTGGCCGCGGGCCCGGCACCACCCTGCCAGCGCAGCGGCAGGGTGGTGCCGGCACGAGCTCAGCCACGGGCGCGCGCTCTGGCTGCCGATGTGCGCAGGCCGCCAGCCCCGAAAGACCCGCCACCCACAGCACAATGCACAGCACGCCGGTGAGCCCCAAGCGCCCGGCCAGCTGGCTGCGAGCCAGGCAACGGATTGATCGCATGCCCGACCGTACCCTCCCGGTTCTTCGCCATCGCCTCCGGCTTGGCGTCGCACTCGCGCCAGGCCTCAGGCATTCCGGGCATCGCAATCGTGCAGCCGGGGAGCCCGGCGCACGTGCGCGGATTTGGCGACGGTGCAGCGTGTGCCGCCCTGGTTTCGCGTCATGGATGGCGAAGCGTCGGGGCGCATCACGCTGCGCCACCTGCTCAACCAGACCAGCGGCTTCTCGCGCGACAATGGCATCGCACTGCTGCTGCAAGGCAGCACCGCCAGCATCGGCGAGCTGGCGCGTGGCAAGAGGGCATGACGGCCCTCCACCGCATGTGGTTCGGGGTGCCGGTGGCGCAGCACGTGACCCTGCTGCCGGATACCCGGCAAGCCGTTCTGGTGCTGCTCAACGCCAACACTGAATTGCCCTTCAACGAAGTGAGAGCCGTGAGGAGCCGTTTGCCGATCGGCGTGGTGAACCTGCTGCGCGGCCAACCGGTGCCGCAGGGGCCGAGCCCGCGCCAGTCCTGCGTGCCGTTCAATGCGGCTGCCGCGCTGGGGGTGATCGGACTTCTTGACCTGGCCTGCAGGGCTGCACGCGCACGTCGTGCGCGCTGGTCCGCGGGGCTGCTGGTGGTCGCGATCGCCATGGTCCTGGCCTTGCATGCCATCGGCTTGAACGCGGCGATCCTGTTTGCCTTTGCACCCGACTTGGCACTTGTCCCGGTCGCGGCGCTGGCCTTACTGTGCATGCCTTCGGCGCTCCTCGTCCGGGACCGGGCCTGGGCCAGGATCCGCCGTTCATCCGCCGGCACCCGTCAACGGCCGCCATGAAACACAAGCCCGTGTGGGTCGTCCTCGCCATCGTGATCGCGTTCGCTCTGGTCGTCGCGCTGCTGATCCGTTCCCGCTTCGAGGCTGATCTGGCCGCCGCCGCCGCGCGCACCGCGCAAGGCAGCGTGATCGTCGCCACCCGCTGCGGCCCGATCGAAGTCCAGCAGACAGGCGACGGCATCCCGCTGTTGGTGATCCACGGCAGCGGCGGCGGCCACGATCAGGGCATGGCCTGGGCGCGGCCGCTGGTGCAGCAGGGTGTGCGCGTGATCGCGATGTCGCGCTTCGGCTACCTGCGCACGCCGCGGCCCGCCGATGCCTCGCCCGAGGCGCAGGCCGACGCGAACATCTGCCTGCTCGACGCCCTGGGCATAGCCAAGGCCGCCGTCATGGGCTTCTCTGCGGGCGGCCCGTCGGCGATGCAGACGGCCATCCGCCACCCGAGCCGTGTCAGCGCGCTCGTACTCGTCGTTCCCATCGCCTACAAGCCCGGCACGGTGACCGACTCGGCGCCGCCCGTGTCGGACGACAAGGACGCGCTGCTGCTTCGCCTGCTCGGCTCGGACTTCCTGTTCTGGACGGCGTTGCACGTCGCCCGCGATCCGCTCATCCGTCATGTCCTGGCCACGCCGCCCGAGCAGGTGGCCGCCGGCAGCAGCGAGGAGCGCGCGCGCGTGAACGACCTGGCCGGGCGCATCCTGCCGGTGTCGGCGCGTGCGGCCGGTCTGCGCGACGACACGCGCCTGGGCAAACGTCTCGGCCCCTACGCGCTGGAGACGGTCCGCACGCCGACGCTCGTGGTCAGCGCGCGCGACGACGGCTTCGGCACCTACGCGGCGGCCCAGTACACCGCCAGCCGCATCCCTGGCGCGAAGTTCGTCGGCTTCGACCACGGGGGCCACTTGCTGGTGGGGCACGACGCTGCGGTTCGGGCCGAGGTCGTCAAGCTGCTGTCGGAGTCGAGGTAGGCAGAGTCATCGTCGGCCGCTGCCTGTTGTGGTCGACGATGACGGGCCCGAACGGGCCGGGGCATGCATGCTCGACGAGCCACCGCGAAAGGGATTCCACGCCATGGCACCGGACACCAGCGCCCATGAACGGCCAGCCCCCACGGTGGCTCTGCTGCCGTTCACGCTGGTCACGTTCGCGATATCTTGGGGAATTCCGGGGCCGCACATCTTCTTCCCCGAGACCACCTGCAGTTGGTTCGGCGAGATCACCGGCAAGCACCCGGTCTTTGTGCTCGCCGTCTGGGCGCCGGCTTTCGCCGCCTTTGCGGTGGTGTTGCCCATCCTGCAACGCCACATGGCGCCGTGCTGGGACGGCCCGATCATCGGCGCGATGTGGGTGGCTGTGGCATCTGCCGGCGTTCTGCCCGAGCGGGACCGTTGTCGCGCCATGCTCACGCGGGATGGGGCGGTCATCGAGGTCTCCGCGCCTGACGAGCAAGCTCGTCGATCACCATGATGCGAACTCTCTTCACCGGCACTGCCTACGTCGCCGCAGTCTTCGCTGCGGGCTTCGTGCTGGGCGTGCTGCGCACGCTGGTCCTGGTGCCGCTGTGGGGCGAGCTGGCGGCGGTGCTGGTGGAACTGCCGCTGATCCTGACCATCGCCTGGCTGGTCTGCACACGCATCCTGCGGCGCTGGCCGCTATTGCCCCCTTCGGCGGTGCGGATGGGTGCCATCGCCTTCCTGCTGCTGATGCTGGCCGAGGCCGCTCTGTCGACGCTGCTGGCCGGGCGCAGCCTGGCGGAACACCTGGCGCTGTACTCACAGTTGCCGCACCAGGTGGGACTGGCGGGGCAACTGGCCTTCGCGTTGTTCCCCTGGGTTCAGGCGCGGCGTTCACGGATGCCGCCGGGCTGAGCGCAGCGTCGACTTCCGAGCGATGCCGGGCCGAGCCGGTGCCCGGGCGCGGGGACGCGGGGGTCGACGGAGTCGGCCTCACGCCCGAACGCGAGGCCGATCCGTCATCGGCACCATGCGAACGCCGTGAGGATCACTCGTGAGCGAGTTCCCAGCGCTCGGGCGAGCGCCACAACCGCGAGCGCAACAGTTCGCGCTCGAAGACGAACTCCTTGGGGAGGCGGTCGAAGAAGCGGTCGAACAGCTCCTCGTGCTGTTGCGCTTCGTGGCTGCCGGCGCTGCGGCTCACCGACATCAGCTCGTAGAAGGTGTCGTTCTTGAAGTCCAGGCCCTTCCACTCGATGTCGTCGTGGCGCGGCATCCAGCCGTACGGGCTCTCGACCGCGAAGCCGCGGCCCTGAACGCGGTCGACGATCCACTTCAGCACGCGCATGTTCTCGCCGAAGCCCGGCCACAGGAACTTGCCGTTGTCGTCCTTGCGGAACCAGTTGACGCGGAAGATGCGCGGCGGGTTCGCCACGCGGCGGCCGATGTTGAGCCAGTGCGTGAAGTAGTCGGCCATGTTGTAGCCACAGAACGGCAGCATCGCCATCGGATCGCGGCGCATCGCGGCCTGGCCGATCGCTGCCGCGGTGGCCTCCGATCCCATCGTCGCCGCCAGGTACACGCCATGCGCCCAGTTGAAGGCCTGGAACACGAGCGGCAGGTCCTTGCTCCTGCGGCCGCCGAAGACGAACGCAGAGATCGGCACGCCCTGCGGGTTCTCCCATTCGGGGTCGATGCTGGGGCACTGGCGCGCCGGCGCGGTGAAGCGCGCGTTCGGGTGCGCGGCGGGGCGGCCGCAGCCGGGATTCCAGTCCTCGCCCTTCCAGTCGATCACGTGCGCCGGAGGATCGCCGTCCATGCCCTCCCACCACACGTCGCCGTCGTCGGTGAGCGCGACGTTGGTGAAGATCGTGTTGGCCTTCACCGACGCCATCGCGTTCGGGTTCGACGACATGTTGGTGCCTGGCGCGACGCCGAAGAAGCCCGACTCGGGGTTGATCGCGCGCAGCCGGCCGTCGGGCGCCTTCTTGATCCACGCGATGTCGTCACCCACCGTCAGCACCTTCCAGCCTTCGAAGCCCTTGGGCGGCACCAGCATCGCGAGATTGGTCTTGCCGCAGGCGCTCGGGAACGCGGCGCCAAGGTAGGTCTTCTCGCCCGACGGCGCCTGGACGCCCATGATCAGCATGTGCTCGGCGAGCCAGCCCTCGTCGCGCGCCATCACCGACGCGATGCGCAGCGCCAGGCACTTCTTGCCGAGCAGCGCATTGCCGCCGTAGCCCGACCCGTACGACCAGATCTGGTGGGTCTCGGGGAAGTGCACGATGTACTTGCGCGCGACGTCGCCCTCGCACGGCCACGACACGTCCTGCTGCCCCGGGGCGAGCGGCGCGCCCACCGAATGCACGCAGGGGATGAAGGCGCCGTCGCTGCCGAGCGCCTCGAGCACCTTGGCGCCGCTGCGCGTCATGATCGCCATGTTGACCACCACGTACGGGCTGTCGGTGATCTCGACGCCGATCTTGGCGATCGGCGAGCCGATCGGGCCCATGCTGAACGGGATCACGTACATCGTGCGCCCGCGCATGCAGCCGTCGAACAGGCCCTTCAGCGTCGCACGCATCTCGGCCGGCGGCGCCCAGTTGTTGGTGGGGCCGGCGTCGTCCTTGCTGGCCGAGCAGATGAAGGTACGCTCCTCGACGCGCGCGACGTCCGACGGGTGCGAGCGCGCCAGGAAGCAGTTCGGCCGCTTCGCGGGGTTGAGCCTGATGAAGGTGCCCCCCTTGACGAGCAGTTCGCACATCTCGTCGTATTCGCGCTGCGAGCCGTCGCACCAGTACACCTGGTCGGGCTTGCAGAGTGATGCGATCTGCTCGACCCAGGCGCGAAGCCCGGCGTGTTGCGTGGGGGGTTCTGTTCGGGCGGTGTTGACGCTCATGTCGCAGTCCTCTCCTGGAGATTGGGAGTCCGGGCCTGGGCAGGCAGTTGTCCGGTCACTGATATTTCACCGCACCGGGCGGAAGTCCACTTGACGAGGAACAACAGAACCCTGCCCCTCCGCGCCGCGGCAGGAGCGGTCAAACCCGCCCTCCGGATCCGACCTGCTGACCGTCGTCGTGGCGGGTCGTGGCTGTTGGGCTCGGGCGCCTGCCGCGCACGCGAGCGGCCCCGCGGGACAAGACCGGACACGAAACAGGGAGAAACGCGCAGGCTCCCGGGTCAGCCGCGGGTGACGAACTCGGCCTGCACGCGACGCCAAGCCGCGGCCGCGACGACCGCCTCCTCGATGAACTGGGTCAGCGACTGGCCCTCGCACCAGACAGCTTCGACTTGGGCGCTGACCTCGGGTCTAACGCGAATCGGAGGAAAGGTGGCAGGGCGTATTCGCACAATGTGTAGCCAACCTGCTACGCGCAGACTGTCATTGGCGCGTTCCCCAGGCCGGCACCGTGACCCGAAGGCCGCGCCGATCGGAGAACGAGAACACCAACGGACAGATGGAAGCCCGACCACCACGACGGGCTGCTCCTGCAGCGCCAGCTCCGCCGGTGGCCGGAGCGGGATCTGCGATGCGCTGAAAGGTTCGCGGACTTCCGGTGCGCGACACTAGCCCCGGCGCACCTTGATCGTGTAGTCCCCCAAACCGCTGGCCCGGTTGTAATGGCGCACCTGCACCCAGTAGTCGCCGGGCAGGAGGTCGGCCGCGATGCGGGCATTGCTGCCCAGGCCGGAGTCGTCGTCCTCGGCGATCAGAGCGGTGGGGCTGTCGGGGCCGAAGAGCTTCATCACCACATCGGTGGGGCCGCGCGTATCGACGATTTGCTTGCCGGTGGTCTTCGCGGTGAAGCGGAACAGGTCTTCCTCGCCCAACTTGCCGATGGCGGCCGCCGTGCGCCGGCGCGCGCCCACCTCCAGCGGCGTGGCGGTGTCGACGGTGGGGCCCTTGCCCGGGTACATCTTCGCGCCGGCGATGAACTGCTTGTCCATCGCCGACAGCACCTCGTTGGCCTCGGTGCCGACGCCATTGGTCGTCCATGCGGCCGGGAAGAAGTACAGCATGATCGATGCCGGGTCGAATTTCGTGCTGTTCACCTGGTCGGCGCGGTAACGGGCCAGGATGTTGTGGCGCGTGGTCTGTTCGTCCCAGAAATTGGGCGAACCGGCCATCTCGCGGATCACCACCGCCTCGTTCCACTGAATGCCGCCGGCCGGGTTCTGGTGTTCGTGCGCCAGACCGATGGCGTGGCCGAATTCGTGCGCCGCGGTGCCGCCGTCCATGAAACCCAGGTTCATGGTGGCCTCGTTGCGCGGGATGCTGCGGCAGTCGGTGCCGATATAAGACCAGGCGCCGTCGCTGGCGTCGAAGCCGATGCGGATCTCGGCGTCGGGCGCGTCGTTGAACTCGAACTTCAGGTTGGCCACGGCCTGCCACCAGCCGGCCTGCTCCTTCACCTTGGCGCGCTGCGCCGCGCTGCCGCCCATGAAGCGCACGCGCAGCGTGCTGCCGTTCATCCAGGTCTTGCCCAGCGGCGCTACGCCACGCAGGCGGCCGCCGCGCGTGACGGTGGCCTGCGGGCGCATCAGTTCGCGCGGCAGGATGCGGTCGAAGCAGACATGGGGACGCTGGCTCATGGGGTGTCTCCGGGGGGTGGCCGCCGTTGGCCACTATAGGCAAGCGTTCGCGCCGCGACCAGTGTTCATGCCCGCGCGCCCCTAGTTTGGCAATCAGGCGCGACGCGGGCTCAAGTCGGGCCGCGGCCGGCCGATAGACCCGTGATGAGTCCCCGGCTTCATGCCCCCGTTCTTGTCGGATCCGGCCGCCTGGTGGCACCCGTGCGGCCCGCCCACCCGACGGCCGCGCCAGCCGTGCTGCAGCGGCCGCATGCGCCGGGGCAGCTGAGCCTGCCCCTGCGCCCCCGCGGCTGACCCGGCGCCAGGGCGCGTGCAGCGCCCCGTGGCTCGGCCGCGTTCAGGCGCAGCGGCCGCGCCAGGCCGCATCGACAATGGCGTGATGCCACCCGCCGCCGCCACGCGCAGTCCGCTCGGCCTGGTCCTGGCGTGCGCCGCCGCGGCGGTGCAGGCCCAGGCGGCTGCGGGGCCCGCGGCCGCGCCCTCCGCGGCACCCAGCGCCACCGCCTCGGCGCCGGCAGCTGCGGCGTCGGCCCCGCCGGTCTCACTCGTGCCGCCCGCCGGCACGCCGCCACCGGCACCCGAGCCCTCCAGGGGCCAGCAGGTGGAGATCACCGGCGGCCGCGAGACCGATACCGACCTGCGCCGCCAGTCCACCGCGGCCAAGATCGTGATCGGCCGCGACGAGATCGACAAGTTCGGCGACGCCACCGTGGGCGAGGTGCTGCGCCGGCTGCCCGGCGTCACCACACCCGGCGCCCCCGGCCGCGGCGGACCGCCGCGCCTGCGCGGGCTGGGCGGTGGCTTCACGCAGCTGCTCATCGACGGCCAGCGCATTCCGCGCGGTTTCAGCCTGGAATCGCTGACCTCGGAGCAGGTCGAACGCATCGAGATCCTGCGCGCGCCCACCGCCGAAACCGGGGCGCGGGCGATTGCCGGCACCATCAATATCGTCACGCGCGAAGGCTTCAGGCGCCGCATCAACGACCTGCGCCTGGGCACCGCATTCGAGAACGGTGAGTTCTCGCCCAGCCTGAGCTGGACCCACAACGACAACCGCGGGCCGCTCATCTACAACCTCACTGCGGGCGCCTTCCGCAACCAGAACCTGTCCAGCGGCAGCAGCGAGACCACCGAAGAAGACCTGGCCAGCGGCGGACTCGTGGCGCTGGAAACCGCCACCAGCCAGACGCTGGCCACGCGCAGCGGCCTCAATCTCAGCGGACGCCTGCAGTGGCAGCTGGCCGGGGCCGGCGACCAGCTCATGCTGATGCCCAGCGTATTTCACAACGACAGCCGCGCGCGCAGCGATTTCACGCTGACGCAGACCCTGCCGCCACCGCCGGCGCAGCCGGACTACGACCTGGCCAACGCGGCCAGTGAAGGCCGCTTCACGCGCGGCCGGCTCGGTGTGCAGTGGCGCCAGCGGCTGGCCAGCGGGGCGCGGCTGGAACTCGACGGCGGCGTGGGCGGCTGGCGCTCGCACAACGCGAGCACGCGGCTGGAATATCGCACCGGCGAGACCACGCCGCTGCGCCGCAACGACGAAGAAAACGACTCGCGCGAGGATGCCGGCAACCTCACGCTCAAGCTCACCCAGCTGGTGGGCGGCGGTGTGGATGGTGGTGACGCGGCAGGCGGCGGGCCCGGCCGCGAGCACCAGCTGGTGGCCGGCGCCGAGATCGAAGGTGTGCGGCGCAACGAAGAGCGCGTTTCGCTGGAGAACGGCGTGCCGCAGCTGGCCGAATTCGGCGACCAGCTGCAGGCGTCCACGCTTCGCCTGGCCGGCTATGTGCAGGACGAATGGAGCCTGGATGCCCGCTGGTCGGTGCACGCCGGGCTGCGCTGGGAGGGCATCCAGACCGAGGGCGACGCCGGCGACGGCAGTCACCCCGTCAACCGCAGCAACGTGTGGACGCCGCTGGTGCACCTGCTGTGGAAGCCCGACCTGAAGGCGCGCGACCAGGTTCGGCTGAGCCTGACGCGCAGCTACCGCTCACCTGGGTCAAGCCAGCTCATCGCGCGGCCCTGGGTCAACCGCCGCTTTCCGGCCGACGGCCCGAACGAACCCACCCACCCCGACAGTGCCGGCAACCCGTGGCTCCAACCCGAACTGGCCAGCGGCCTGGACCTGGCCTTCGAGCGCTACCTGCAAGGCGGCGGCCTGCTCAGCGCCAACCTGTTCGTGCGCCAGCTCAGCGGCGTCATCCGCAACGTCGTGACGCTGGAGACGGTGTCCTACAGCCCGGTGCCGCGCTGGGTGTCGCGGCCGCAGAATGTCGGTGACGCCGGCACGCAGGGCCTCGAGCTGGAAGCCAGGTTCAGGCTCGACCAGCTCATCGACGACGCAGCCCGCGTGGAGCTGCGCGGCAACCTCGGCCTCTACCGGTCCAGCGTCGAGGGCATTCCCGGCCCCGACAACCGGCTCGACGGCCAGTCCCCGGCGACGCTGAATCTCGGCGCCGACTACCGCTTGCGCAGCCTGCCGCTCGGCGTGGGCGGTAATTTCAACTGGGTGCCTGCGTACCGCACGCAGCTGGCGGCAGACCGCGCCGCCACCGTCGGCCGCAAGATCGTGCACGACGCCTATGCGCTGTGGACCTTCAGCCCGGCGGTCGGCTTGCGCCTGCTGGCCAGCAACCTGGTGCCGCGTGACTACGAGACGAGCAACCAGTTCGACGCCGCCTCACTGCGCGAAACCTCGCGCAGCGTGAGCCCGAGCTACAGCCAGTGGCAATTGCGGCTGGAGCTGAAGCTGTAGCCGCGCCGCAGGGGCCGGCAGCCGCGGCTCCCGCGTCCACCGTTTCGCCGCGAGTTGAGGCGGCTCAAGCAGTGCGCCACGGGCCGGCAAAAGAATCGCTTCGTCAGCGGACATTGGATCTCTCGTGCGGGCTCGGCCTGCGGAAAGAGGGGGTGGAATGAACATCAAGACGAACCCGGCAGATCTGCGTTGGTGGTTCTGGACGGTGACCTTGCTCTTCATCGTTGCGGCGGTAGCCGGATGGACCCCGGGCTATGGCATCGTGATCGCGATCAGCGCGGCGCAGGTCGTCTACTTCCTGGCGCAGGAACGGAGCGTGAGCGCCTTTCCAACGCAGATCCGCATCGTCTATTTCGCTTTCACGCTGTTCGGTCTGTGGCCGGAACCGAGGCGGGCGGTCTACCTGTTGCTCTTGATAGGAACGATCATGGTGACCTTCTTCGGCCGCTGCGCCATCGCGCTGGTATTGAAGCGGGTGCCATGGAACCGGGGGCGCGAGGTTCGGCTGAACTGAGTGGCGTGCGCTCGCGCTGGTCGGTCCTGGACCGATTCGCCCGGCTGAGCTGCCTGCTCTGGCTGCTGGCCGTGGCTTGGCTCGCGGGCGCGTCGGCAGCCGCGCCAGGCATTGCGGCAGTGCCGACCTCGCCCTTGGTGCTGCAGGTCTACGTGCAGGACGGCTGCCCGCACTGCGCCGCGGCCAAGCGTTTCGTCGAGCGGCTGCAACGCGAACGGCCGGCGCTGCGCGTCGAATACCGGGTCGTCGACCAGGATCCGCTCGCCGCCCGGACGCTTCACGAACTGGCGCTGGCCAACGGCGTCTGGCCGCCGGGCGTGCCGGCCTTTGCCGTCGACAGCCGGCTGTTGGCCATGGGTTTCGACGACGAGGCCCACACCGGCCGCGCCATCGCCGAGCGGCTGGACGCGACCGCCGTGGCCAATGCCATTGCCGATGCGAGCGAAGCGGCGCGCAAGAGTGCGAGCGCCGCTGCGGAGTCCGGAGCGGGTCGCGTCCCAGGTGCCGCCGCACGCGTGGACGCGGCGCCGCTGGCACCGCCACCGGTGCAGTCCGTGGACCACGCGCTGTTCGGCACGCTCAGCGCCTCGCGCCTGGGCCTGCCCTCGTTCACGCTGGCGCTGGGCCTGCTCGACGGCTTCAACCCCTGCGCGATGTGGGTGCTGCTGTTCCTGCTTTCGGTGCTGGTGCGGCTGCAGGACCGGCGGCGCATGGCGCTCATCGCCGGCACCTTCGTTCTCGTCAGCGCGGCGGTGTACTACGCCTTCATGGCGGCCTGGCTCAATATCTTCCTGGCCGTCGGTCTGACGAAAACCGTGCGCTGGGCGCTCGGCGCCGTGGCGCTGGTCATCGGTGTCTTCAACGTGAAGGACGCCGTCGCCTGGGGCCACGGGCCGTCGCTGGCCATTCCCGACCGCGCCAAGCCGGGCCTGGTGGCGCGCATGCGGCGCGCGATGCACTCGCCCACGCTGCCGGCCTCGATGCTGGCCGTGGCGGGCCTGGCGGTGGTGGTGAATTTCGTCGAACTGCTGTGCACGGCCGGCCTGCCGGCCCTCTTCACCGCCGTGCTCGCGCAGCACGAATTGAGCACCGCCGCGCACCACGCCTACCTGGGCCTGTATATCCTGGGCTATATCGCCGACGACGCCCTGATGGTCGGCGTGGCGGTGGCGGCGCTGAGCAGCGGCAAGCTCGGCGAGCGCGGCGGGCGCTGGCTCAAACTCGTGAGCGGCGCGGTGATGCTGGGCCTGGGCGTGGTGCTGCTGCTGCGGCCGCAGTGGTTGATGTAGTGGCCAGCCTGGCCGCTGTCACCGCGAAAGCGATTGACCCGGCGCAATCGCCCCGCGCCGCGGCGGCCTAGATTGGAGGTATCAGGGTCATCCTGATGCCTGTGGAGATTGACATGCGTCGATTCAGCCAATGTGGCGCCACGATCATGGCCGTGGCCGTGCTGGCCGGTTGTTACGTGGTGCCCGAGCGTGCACCCGACGGCACCCTCTACTACCAGCACTACCCGCTGCCGCCGGCGGGAACCGTGGTGCCGGGCCCGCCGCCGCCGAGCCGGACCGGTCCGGCCACGCTGCCGGTACGCCTGTACCCGTCCAACGACATCGCCACGCGCACGGGCGTGATCACCGGCAGCGTGACGAACATGATGACCGGCAAGGGTGTCTTCAACGTCTCCTACCAGGGCGAGGTGCTCACCGGCGAGGCCACCCGCGTCTCCAACGAAGAACGGCGCGGCGTGGCCAGCGCGTTCAGCCCGCAGGGCATGTTCATGTCCTGCGAATACCAGATGAACACGCCCTACCAAGGCGCAGGCACCTGCACCTTCTCCAACGGCGCCGCCTACCAGATGCACATCGGTGGCACGCAGTGAAGTGCGCGCAAGAGCAGCTCCCGGGCGCGCGCAGCGCCCGGTGGCGTTTCGTGCTCAGCCGCCCAGCGCCTGCGCCACGCTGCCGGCGGCGGCTTCCAGCCGGCGCTCGGCCTCGGCCGCCTCCACGCCCGCGCGCAGCATCACGATGGCGGTCTTCACGCGCGACCCGCAGGCCGCCAGGGCCGCCTGGGCGGCGGCCTCGGAAGCACCGGTGGCGCGCACCGTGAGCCGCAGCGCGCGCCGCACCAGCTTGGCGTTGCTGGCGCGCAGGTCCACCATCAGGTTGCCGTAGACCTTGTGCAGCCGCACCATGACGCTGCTGCTGAAGGTGTTGAGCGCGATCTTCTGCGCCGTGCCGGCCTTCAGCCGCGTGCTGCCGGATATCACTTCGGGCCCGGTATCCAGCACGACGGCCAGTTCGCACGCCGCGGCCAGCGGCGCGCCGGGGTTGTTGACGATGGCCACGGTCAGCGCACCGGCCGCGCTTGCCGCCTCGGCCGCACCCAGCGCGTAGGGCGTGGCACCCGAAGCGGCGAGCAGCAGCACCACGTCGTTGGCTTGGGGCTGCAGCGCGGCCAGGTCGGCAGCGCCCTGCGCGGCGTCGTCCTCGGCGCCTTCCACGGCCACGAACATGGCGCCGGCGCCGCCGGCCAGCAGCGCCGGTGCACGTTCGCGCGGCCAGGAGAAGGTGGGGTGCAGCTCCACGCTGTCGAGCACGCCCAGCCGCCCGCTGGTGCCGGCACCCACGGTGACGATGCGGCCGCCCGCGCGCAGCCGCGGCACGGCGGCGTCCACCGCCGCCGCCAGCTGCGGCGCGGCGGCGCGAACGGCCAGCGCGGCCAGCGCCTGGTCGGCGACGAAGGCCTCCACCAGCGCCGCCGTGTCGTAGCGGTCGAGCCCCGGGTGGTCTGGGTGGGGTTGCTCGGTGCGCAGGGGTGGATTCATGGCAGGCGAACGAAGTTGCGGGCACCGACGTTGCCGACGCGGTCGACGGCGCTCACCGCCACGGCGTCGGCGCCGTCCAGCGTGAACGAGCGTTGCACCGCCGGCAGCACGGCGAAGCGCCAGCGGCCGCCGACGCGCCGCCACACCGCCCAGCGCGCGGCCGCTTCACCGGCGCCGGGCTGGATCTCCACCCGCGGCCCGGCCAGCCGCAGCAGCGGCGCCGGCGGTGGCTGGTCATCGAGCCAGGGTGTGGCCGGCACCAGCGCCGGCGTGGCGTAGGCGCCTTGCTGCAGCTTTGTCGCGATGCCGTCGCGGTCCTGCAGCAGCGCCGCCATGCTGAAGTGGACGTGACCGCCGGCGCCGGGCCGCGCGCGCTGCAGTGCGATCTGGTCCAGGATCTCCTGCGCCGGCCAGCTGCGCGGGCCCAGCGGCTCGCCGCGCGTGATCTGGCTCGTGAACAGGCCCGGCCAGACGTGGCGGCCGGCGCGGTTCTGTGCCAGCCAGTAATCCAGCAGCACCGGGAACGCCTGGCCTTCACGGTCGATCGGCCAGTACAGCTGCGGCGCCAGGTAGTCGAGCCAGCCGTTTTCCAGCCAGCGCTCGACGTCGGCGTGGAGCTTGTCGTACTGGCTGAAGCCGGTCATGCCCGGAGGGCGGCGGTCGGGCCGACCCAGGCCGAAGGGGCTGATGCCGAAGCGCACCCAGGGCTTGAGGCGCCGCACGGTGGCGTGCAGTTCCTGCACCATGGCATCGACGTTGGCGCGGCGCCAGTCGTCGCGCGACAGCGTGCCGCCGCCTTGTCGGTGCCGCGCGTAGGCCGCGTCGTCGGGGAAGGGCAGGTCGGCTTCGCCGGCCTTCACCGGGTAGGGGTAGAAATAGTCGTCGATGTGCACGCCGTCGATGTCGTAACGGCGCACCACGTCGGCCACCACGGCCAGCGTATGGGCAGCGGCGGCCGGCTCGCCGGGGTCCATCCACAGTTGCTCGCCGTAGCGCCTGACCGCGCTTGGCTGGCGCACGCCCAGGTGCGGCGCCGCCAGTGGTGACTTCGCCGCCGAATGGCGCGCGCGGAAGGGGTTGAACCACACGTGCAACTCCAGGCCGCGGGCCTGCGCCTGACCCACCCACCAGGCCAGCGGGTCCCAGGCCGGCACAGGGGCACGGCCCTGCGCGCCGGTGAGGTATTCGCTCCACGGCTCCAGCGTCGAGGCGTAGAAGGCGTCGCCGGCCGGCCGCACCTGCAGGATGAGCGCATTCAGGCCGATGGCCGCGGCGCGGTCGAGCAGCGCCAGGGCCTCGGCGCGCTGCGCGTCGGGCGCCAGCCCGGGACGGCTGGGCCAGTCGATATTGGCCACCGTGGCCACCCAGGCGGCGCGGAATTCGCGCGGTTCGGGCGGTGGTGGTTCGATGGCCGCTACCGCGGTCGCCGTGGCCGCGGTGACCGCCACCGGCGGCGGGCCGGTTTCGGCGCAGGCGGCCAGCAGCAGCATCAGCGGCAGCAGCCGCGTGGCGGCCATGGCCAGCGGGCGCGGCCTCATGGCGGCGTGAGCGGGTGGGTCAGCACGTGCAGCAGCGCCGCGGTCTCGGCGTCGGGCAAGCCTTCGTGATTCTCGGGCCGGTAACGCATCTGGAAATTCATCAGCACGCGCTGCGTCTGCTCGTCCATCGCGCCGGTCGGCTCCACCGGGTAGCCATGCTGCGCCAGCGCGCGCTGGAACCAGGCGGCGTCGGGCAGCAGCGCTTCGAAGCGCTCGCGCTGCGCGGCCACGCGGCTGGCGTCGGGCCATGGCGGGGTGATGCCCAGTTCGGCCAGTCGCCGCCACGGGAAAGTCGGCCCCGGGTCTTCCTTGTATGCGGGCGAAACCTCGCCATGGCCCAGGATGCGGTCGGGCCTGATGCGGTGGCGCTGCACGATGTCCTGCAGCAGCGGGATCAGCGCCTGCATCTGCGCCTCGGAAAACGGTTGGTAGATGCGCTCGCCGTCCGGCCCCGGCTTGAAACCCGGGTGCACGATCTCGATGCCGATGGAGCTGGCATTGAGCATGCGGTGGCCCTTCCACGCGCTGGCCCCGGAATGCCAGGCGCGCCGGCTCTCGTCGACGAGGCGGAAGATGCGCGGCGGTGCCTCGTCGCTCACCACGTAATGCGCCGAGACCTCGTGCTCGGAGAGCACCTTCAACGAGATCGGCAGGTCGGCCACCGTGTAGTGCAGGATCAGGAACAGCACGCGGCTGTCCTGCGCCTTGGCGCTGCGGCTGGTGTCGATGGGCACGCCGCCCGAGGTGGTGGGCGGCGGCGTGGCGCAGCCGGCCAGCAGGGCGGCGAGAAGGGTGGCGAAGGACGCGGCCCAGTGCCGGGCGGGCAGCCGGTTCATGGTGGGGCGGCTTGCGCCGCCATGCGCGCGGCGGCGTGGTGGGGCGGCAGGGCGAGGCGTCGAACGTCGATGCCGGCCGGCAAGGACTGGCGCAGACTGTGCTCGACGGCCGGGTGCAGTTCGAACACGCGCCCGGCCAGCGCCAGCGGCAGTGCGCCGAAACGTTGCCGCATCGCCAGCGCCAGCCGTGCCAGTTCGGTGCCGGCGGCCTGCAGCAGCGCCAGCGCCGCGGGGTCTTCGTCGCTGGCGGCGGCGGCCACGGCCAGTGCCAGCCGGCCCATCTCGCCGCGCGCGGCACCGGGGCCGCTGTAGACCCACCGCCGCGTCTGCGCCCAATCGGCGCCGCCGATGTGGGCAAAGACCTGGCGTGCCAGTGGCGAGCGCTGCCAGGCCCCGGGTTGCGCATCCTCGGCGCGCCAGATGTGGCGCAGCGCACGGCGCGCGATCCAGTGACCGCCACCTGCGTCGTCGATCACCGCGCCGCGGCCGCCGGCCCGATGCACCGCACCCTGTGCGTCGACGAAGGCGGCCATCGAACCCGTGCCCGCATACAGCACCACGCCCTCGCCGAGGGCGAATGCGGCGCGGCAGACGAGTTCGATGTCGGTCATGGCCTGCACGGCGGCGGGGGCCAGGTCCAACGCCGTGGCCCCCAGCCGGCACAGCAGCGGCGCCTGCGTGGCTTCGAACCCGGTGATGCCGGCGACGACACGCGCCGCCCCGCCCAGCGGTGCGATCGCCGCCGCGATGTCGCGCAGCGCCGCGGCCACGGCCTCGCGGCCGGCGTCGTCGTCGAGCTGCAGGCCGGAGATCGACGCCACGTGGCCCTCGCCGCGCAGGCCGCCGTCGGCGCCGGCCAGCGCCCAGCGCGTCTGCGTGCCGCCGGCGTCCAGGCCCAGGCCGAGGGCGGCCATGGCGGGGGCGGGTGGCGG
>Ga0073899_10000534_pt1 | contig 35038 bp, 35 predicted proteins | sample KloWWTmetaKNB5Ph_FD_88975 | JGI IMG/M metagenome (GOLD analysis project Ga0073899, IMG submission 88975) | Active sludge microbial communities from Klosterneuburg, Austria, studying microevolution and ecology of nitrifiers - Klosterneuburg... | ecosystem: Engineered > WWTP > Aerobic digester >... | reverse complement strand
CGCGGCCGGCTGTCGGGGCCGCTGCTCGATCGCATCGACCTCCACGTCCACGTGCCGCCGGTCGCGCTGGCCGAGCTGCGCGGCGCCGCGCCCGGCGAGCCGTCGGCGGCGGTCCGCGATCGGGTCATCGCCGCCCGCGACCGCCAGCGCGCCCGGCTCGCACCGTGGGGCGTCGCCATCAACGCCGAGATGGGCCCCGCGGCCACGCGCGCCACCTGCGCGCTGAGCCCCGCCGCCGAGCAGTACCTCGCCCGCCTCGCCACCCAGCGCCGATCGATGTCGGCGCGCACGATCGATCGCCTGATCAAGGTCAGCCGCACCATCGCCGACCTCGCCGGCGCCGATCGCATCGAGCGCCCGCACCTCAAGGAGGCCGCCGGCTACCGCGCCTTCGACCCCGAGCCGGTGCAGGAGGCGCCGACGATCGAGCCCCCGACCCTGGCGTAGCGCGGCGCCGTCCGCGGCGGCGCCGGCGCCACGCTAGCGCGCGATGGTCCGCGCGGTGAGCCGGACCGCCTGGGTCGGCCGCAACAGGCACGCCGCCGGGATCACGACCGCGCCCTCCGACAGCTCGATCGGCCGCGCGGCCCGGCCGTCGACGGCGAACGTCGCGGTACCGATGGCGTGGGTGGGCAGGTCGAGCCGCAGCGAGACCACGCCGGTGTGGCCATCGGCGCTCTTGCCCAGCCCGCCCTTGATCGACCGGGTCGCGCACACCACGTCGCCGCTCGACAGATCGTAGGCCCACCCAGTCGGGCTCGAGCCCAGGTAGCCGAAGAAGCCCCAGTCGGGCCCGATGTCCCAGGCCAGCAGGAACCCGACGCCGATCTGACCGGACGCCATCTCCTCCACGACGTACTCCAGCTCGAAGGCGCCGCCGAACAGCCTGGCCTCGCTCTCGATGGGCACCCACGCCGGCGTGTGCGCGCCGGTCGACGGCCTGGACCACGCGACCCGCGCCCCGTCGTCGCTCACCGTGAGCAGCTCGGCGTTGTGATCGCGCCGCCAGCGCACGATTCCGCGATCGCCGTCCGCCATCGTCGACGCGCGCACGAGCTGGGGTTCGCCCATGCCGCGATGGTAGCGCTCGATCGGCGCCCCCGGGGAGGGCGGCCAGTCGTCGGACCATCGCCGGGGCGCACGTGACGCCGCGGTGACACGATCGCCACGTGTCGCGGGCGGCCCTCGCGCGCGTCGACGGCGATCCTTACCGTGGCGGCGATGGCAGCTGGTCCGATTCCGCCGAGCTGGGAGGTCCCGAAGGTGTTCCGCGAGCGGCTGGGCGCGCGCGCGGGACGACAGCGCGCGATGGCCGCCGACGGCCACCTGCTGGTGATCTTGCACGGCCTGCCCCACCCCGACGCGCCCGATCAGAACGAGGCGCGGCTGTTCTGGCGCAGGCCCGACGGCGGCTGGCGGGCCCAGGGCTCCGGCGCCACGGCGATCGCGCCGCTGCGCGCCCACGTCGAGGAGCTGGCCACGGCGATCGACGCGCTCGAGGGCCGCGCGGCCAAGGCCCAGCGCGCCCGCGACTGGTTCGCGATCATGCACGCGGCGGCGCCGCTGGCGCGGGTGGCGCGGGCGCAGAGCGCGGCGCTGCAGGAGGCCCGCGAGCTCGCCAAGGGCGACCGCGACCTGATCACCGTGCGCGACGCGGCGCAGGACAACGAGCGCTCGGTCGAGCTGATCGCCGGCCACGCCCGCGCCGGCCTCGACTACGCGATCGCCGCCGCCGCCGAGGACAACGCCCGGCAGACCGAGCACGTCGTCGCGTCGCAGCACCGCCTCAACCGGATCGCCGCCACGTTCTTGCCGATCGGCGCGGTGGGCTCGCTGCTGGGCGTGAACCTGCGCCACGGCCTCGAGGGATGGCAGGCGCCGTACCCGTTCTGGATCGTCGCGGCGGTGGCGCTGCTCGTTGGCCTGGCGGTGCGCGCGTCGCTACCCGAGCGCAAGCCCGACGACGACCGCGGCTGACCGCGCCCGGTCGTCGGGGCTGGTATCCTGGGCGTTGGATGGACCCGCGCGTCACCGTACGACTCCGCCGCCTGCGCTGGATCGCGCTGGGCCTGGCGGTCGCGGCGGGGTGCGGCGACAACCGCGGCGCGACGATCGACGCCGGCGACAGCGGCGTGATCGACGCCGACCTGCGCGACGCACCCGAGCGCGACAGCCGCGACCTCGACGCGCCGGACCTCGACGCGCCGGACCTCGACGCGCCGGATCTCGACGCGCCGGATCTCGACGCGCCCGACCTCGACGCGCCGGATCTCGACGCGCCCGCCATCGACGCGCCCGCCATCGACGCGCCCGCCATCGACGCCATCCCGATCGACGCGCCGGAGCTGCCGCTGCCAGTGACGCTGCGGGTGATGGCGTCGAACCTGACCAGCGGCAACTTCCAGGCGTACGAGGCGCCCGGCGCCCGCATCCTCGACGGCCTCGACCCCGACATCACGCTCATGCAGGAGTTCAACGTCGGCGGCAACACGCCGGCGGAGCTGCGGGCGTTCGTCGACCAGGCGTTCGGACCGCAGTTCTTCTTCAGCCGCGAGGCCGGCGTGCAGATCCCCAACGGCGTGGTCAGCCGCTACCCGATCATCGCCGACGGACGGTGGGACGATCCGCAGGTCAGCAACCGCGAGTTCGCGTGGGCGCGCATCGACATCCCCGGGCCGCGGGATCTGTGGGCGGTGAGCGTGCACCTCTTGACCACGTCGGCCGGCAACCGCAACACCGAGGCCACCGCGCTGGCGCAGTACGTCGCCGCCAACGTCCCGTCCACCGACTTCCTGATCATCGGCGGCGACTTCAACACCGACGCCCGCAGCGAGGCGTGCATCGGCACGCTGGGCGCCGTGGTCGACACCGCCCCGCCGCACCCGGCCGACCAGGCCGGCGACGGCGACACCAACGCCGGCCGCACCAAGCCCTACGACTGGGTGCTGGCCGACGACGATCTGCGCCCGTACCAGGCCGCGGTCACCGTCGGCGCCGCCAGCTACCCCGACGGGCTGGTGCTCGACACCCGGGTCTACGCGCCGCTCGTCGACGTGGCCCCGGCGATGATCACCGACAGCGCCGCGCCCAGCATGCAGCACATGGGCGTGATCAAGGCGTTCACGATCACCGAGTGACGGGGCGGCCGGCGCCGATCCTGACACCGCCCTGACGTCAGGCGCGGCATGCTCGCGCCATGCACCGCGCCTTCCAGGTCCTGGCCCTCGCGCTCGCGCTCGGGCTGCTCACGTTCCTCGCGTGCCGCGCGCAGTCGTCGGCGCCGCCGCCCACCGCCAACCCGGCCGCCGCGCCCGCCGCCGACGCCGGCGCCGACGCCACCGCCGCCCCGCCGCCGCCGCCGCCCGAGGTCTACCTGCCGGCGTCGAAGTCGGGCGGCGCGTTCCTCGAGCACCAGCAGGCGCCGCGGTGATCGCGCTGATCGTGATCGCCGGCGTCAGCCTGGCGCTGTTCGCGGTGATGTTCGTGCCGCTCGAGCGCGCGTTCCCGGCCCGCGCCGCGCAGCGGCCGTGGCGCGCCGACAGCGCGGTCGACCTGGCGTTCTTCGCGGGCCAGTACCTGGCGTGGAGCACGCTGGCGCTGGCGGCGCTGACCGCGGTGCGCGGCCAGCTCGATCACGTGGTGCCGGCGAGCTGGCGCCACGACGTCGCGGCGCTGCCGCTGGCGGCGCAGGTCGCGATCGCGATCGTCGCCGGCGATCTGCTGGTCTACGCGTGGCACCGCGCGTGCCACGCGGTGCCGCTGCTGTGGCGGTTCCACGCGGTCCACCACACCACCACCTCGCTCGACTGGCTGGCCGCGCACCGCGAGCACCCGCTCGACGGCGTCACGACGCAGCTCGTGCAGAACCTGCCGGCGATGATCCTCGCGCTGTCGCTGCGCGAGGTCGGCGCGCTGGTGGTCATCCGCGGCGCGTGGGGGCTGTTCATCCACGCCAACCTGCGGCTCGACGTCGGCTGGCTGCGCTTCGTGCTGGGCGCGCCGGCGCTGCACCACCACCACCACGCCCGCGACGCCGCGCCCGCCAACTTCGCCAACCTCGCGCCGTGGATCGACGTCGTCTTCGGCACCTACCACCGCCCGACGGGCCCCGAGGCCTACCCGCTCGGCGTCCCCGAGCCGGCGCCGCGCGGCTACCTCGCGCTGCTGGCCTGGCCGTTTCGCCGCCGGGCGGTTGACTCTGGCGCCAGGCGGCCCATCGTGGAGGGGCCATGCGCCACATCCTCGCCGCCACCGATCTCTCGTCTCCGTCCGACCTCGCCCTCGATCGGGCGATCGGCCTGGCGGCGCACAGCGGCGCCGCGCTGACGATCCTGTCGGTCGAGGAGGCCCACGACGCGTCGGTGCTGACGATGGACGCCAACCCGCTGGCGCTCGGCGAGTTCACCCAACGCATGGCCGAGTTCACCGCCGCCCAGCTGGCCGAGCGGGTCGAGCGCGCCGCCGCCGCCGGCGTCACCGCCACCCCGGTCCACAAGCCCGGCCGCCCGACCGACGTGATCTGCGCCGTGGCCGAGGAGCTCGACGTCGAGCTGGTCGTCGTCGGCAGCGCCGGCCGCACCGGCGTCAAGCGGCTGGTGCTGGGCTCGGTGGCCGAGAGCGTCGCCCACCGCGCGCCGCGCCCGGTGCTGATCGCCCGCGGCAAGCAGAGCGGCGCGTTCGGCCGGGTGCTGTGGGCCACCGACTTCGGCGCGCCCGCGGCCAAGGCGCTGGCGGTGGCGCGCGAGCTGGCGCTGGCGACCGCCGACGTCGAGGCGCTGTACGCGTGGCACTACCCGGCCGGCAGCATGGGCCTGGCCGCGCTCGGCGAGCGCACCCACGCGATGTCGGCGCTGCGCGAGGCGCTGACCCAGGGCCCGCAGTCCCGCGGCGACGCGCTGGTCGCGGCCGAGGTCGCCGCCGGTCGCCCGCTGCGGTTCTCGCTGCGCCACGGCCCGGCCGCCGAGGTGGTCGTCGAGGAGGCCGGCACCTTCGGCGCCGACCTGATCGCGATCGGCACCTACGGCTCGAGCGGCGTGCGCCGGCTGCTGCTCGGCTCGGTGGCCAGCCAGATCATGCGCCACGCCGGCTGCTCGGTGCTGGTCACCCACGCGTAGCGCCGCATCGCGCGCCGTCACAGCTCGTCGTCGCTGTCGTCGTGCGCGGCCTGGGTCTCGACGATCGCGGGCGGCGGCAGCGCCGGCGGGTGGTCGCCCCACAGGAGCCGCTCGCCGATCCGCTGCCAGCGGGCGCGCCACTCGAACACGCCCTTGGCCACCAGCGCCAGCAAGCGGTACAGCCCGCTCTCGCGCGGGTGCTCGTGCGCCGGGTTGGTCGGCGCGACGTGCGGCAGCTGGAACTCCATGCACACCACCCCGCTGGCGACGTCGGCGGTGGCGGTCGGCGCCAGCGAGCGCACCAGCTCGCTCATGCTGGCGTTGATGCCGAGCATCTCGCAGCGGAACCGCTCGACGCCCCGCTCGGCGGCCGCGGCGATCAGGCGCTGGAACAGGAGCGAGCCCAGGCCCTGGCCGTGGCAGCCGTCGAGCACGGCCACCGCGGCCTCGGCCACGCCGGGCTCGCCGTCGATCTGGATGAAGCGCGCGACGCCCAGGCCCTCGCCCTCGGGCGTGATCGCGCCGATCGCGAAGTGGCGCACGCCGTCGAGCTCGGTCAGGTAGCGCAGCTCGTCGTCGGACAGCTCGTGCTTGATCGTGAAGAACCGGCGGTAGCGGCTCTCCGGCGACATGGCCAGGAACCCGCGGCGCAGCCGCTCCTTGTCGCCGGGGCGGATCAGGCGCAGCACCACCTCGCGGCCATCGCGCAGGTGCGCGTGCTCCAGGTAGTCCGCGTCGAAGTGCATCACGCCAACGATGGCGCACGCGCCCCGCCGCGCCAAGCGCGAAGCCACCTCACCGGCGCGACAGATCGCCCCGGCGCTGCGTCGCGAAGCGAGCACATGCCCCCGCGCACGCTCTCGCGTTTCGCGAGTCACCGCTCACGCAGCGAACGAGCACGGCGCCCCGAGTCACCGCTCACGCATCGAGCGAGCACATGCGCCCCGCGCCACGCTCTCGCGTTTCGGGTGGGGGCCCCACGTCTTGTGGGGGAGGGTCTTTTCGAAAGACCCTCTCTTTATGACGTTACGGCGCGTCGAACGTGAGGGCGGCGATCTTGCCGTCCTCCTTGGCCGCTTCGTCGGCGCCGGGCAGCGCCTTCTTCTGCTCGGTGATGTTCGGCCACGACGTGACCCCATCGACCGCGGCGGCCAGGTTGCTCGGCAGCTGCGACTTGTCGATGTCGCCGGGGCCCTTGGCGCCGGTCACCAGCGCGTTGATGTCCTTGTACACCGCCCACTTCGCCGGGAGCTCGCTCTCCTCGAAGATGGCGGTGGTCGGGCACTCAGGCTCGCACGCGCCGCAGTCGATGCACTCGTCGGGGTTGATCGCGAGGGAGTTCTTGCCCTCGTAGAAGCAGTCGACAGGGCACACCGCGACGCAGTCGGTGTACTTGCACTTCACGCACGGGTCGGCGACGACGTAGGCCATTGCTTCGGTCTCCTTGACGGGCGACGCCGTGGTCGCCGAAGCGAGTCATATCAGATTCGCCGGGTGGTCTGCACGCTTGCGGCACATGGACGCACCGGCAGCGGTGGGGCATGCTGCCGCCGTGCGTCTCGCCGTCATCGTCGCCGTCCTCGCCGCCGCCTGCCAGACCGGGACCTCGTCGCCCCCCGCCACCGGCAGCGGCCGCCCGCCGTCCCCCGCCACCGTCGGCCAGCCCAAGACCGGCCCCGCCGCCGCCCCCGGCGCCGCGGTGGTCGCGATGCTGACCAAGGACGAGGCCGAGGACCTGTCCAACGCCTTCGAGCGCTCGGGCGCGGCCACCGACAGCCCCGACAACCGCGACTACCTGGTCGCCAACTACCTGGCCAAGACCGTCAAGAGCGAGACCGGCCACGCCTGGCTGATCAACTTCGCCCGGCTGGGCGCCGACAACGCGGCGCGGATCGACGCGCTCAACCGGGCCGCGAAGGACGCCGGCCTCACCAGCTGTCCGCTGGTCGCGATGTGGCAGTGACGTCGAGCGCGCGGGCCAGCGCCCCGGCGTGGGCCTCGCCCGCGAGCGGGTAGAGCGGCGGGCACACCACGACGCGCACCTCGGGCGGCCGCGGGCCGCGGCGGCGCGCGATCACCGGCACGATCGGCACCCGCACCATGCGCGCGACGGTCAGCAGGTCGAGGCGCGCGGCGAGCGCCCGGGTGGTGACCACCGGCAGGCCGGCGCGCAGCGCGGCCAGCGCGTGGCGGGTGGCCGCGACGTCGTCGTCGCTGACGACGTGGTTGCCGAGGCGGGGCGCCAGCCACGCCGGCAACACCGGCGCCGCCGACAGCACGAAGGCCGGGGTCCCGGCCAGGATCGCCCGCAGCAGCGCGGGCTCGTCGGTGCCGGCGACGACGATCGCTGGCCGCGCCGGCACCACGCCGACGCGATCGACCTCGACGCCGTCGAGCGCGAGCAGGCGCGCGGCGATCTCGGCGGCCTGGGTCGCGCGCTCGCTCGGCGTGCCCGGCGCGCGCCACGACCGCGCGGTGGCGGCGGCGGTCAACCAGCCGGCGCGCAGCCGCTGGCCGCGCGCGTGCAGCGCCCGCCCCATCCGCACCGCCGCCGCCAGCCGCGGGAACGCCGGGCGGTCGGCCCGCCAGCTGGGAGTCTCGTCGAGTATCACCGCGTGCATCGACATGTCGGCCTCCTCGCCTTGCACCCTGGGCCCGCTCGGTGACCGCGCGCGGGCCGCCCGGTAGCGATCGGGCAACATCGCGGGCGCGCCGGCGGCCGCGACGGCGCCGTCACCGGGCCGCCACCGGGGCGAGGGCAGTTGTCGCGCCGCCGTCGTCGGCGCGTCACCGGGCGGCGGTGTGATGGGGCGATGCGGTCACGCCACGGCCTGGTGCTCGCGCTGGCGCTCGCCGGCGCGTGCAGCGCGCCGGGCGCCGACGATCGGCAGGCGTTCGTGATCGACGCGCTGACCCGCGACAACCAGCGCTGGCTCGACCGCGATCCGGCGCAGGTGGCCGCCAAGTACCGGATCATGGCGGCGCGGACCTTCGACTTCTTCCGCGGCACCGCCGGGCTGTACTGGCGCGACGTGACCGCGGCCGGGGCCGCCGCGAGCGCGTCGCCGTTCGCCGCCGACGACGGCGCGTGGCTGTGGATCGTCGGCGATCCGCACCTGGAGAACCTGGGCACGCGGCGGCGCGCCGACGGATCGATCTACGTCGACTGGAACGACTACGACGCGGCGACCCGCGGGCCGTGGTGGCTCGACGGCCGCCGGCTGGCCCTCGGGCTGATGCTGGGCGCCGAGGACGCGGGGCTGGCGGCGCACGGCCCCCGGCTGGTCGAGCTGGCGGCCCACGCCTACGCCGCCGAGCTGGTGCGCCTCGCCGACGGCGGCCCGGTCGCGCTCGAGCGCGGCGGGGCGGTGATCGCCGACCTGTGCGCGCGCGCCGCCACCGCCGGCGACGCCGGCGCCCGGCTGGCCGACTACACCCGGCTCGACGCCGCCGGCCGTCGCACGATGTTCTACGGCGACGTGGAGCCGCCGGCGGAGGACGGCACCTGGATCGACACGACCGTGCCGGTGGCGGGCCGCGAGCGCGCCGACGTCGAGGCCGCGGTCGGCGACTGGCGGCGCGGCGCGCTGGTGCCGGCCGGCGCGCTGCTCGGGATCAGCCGCCGGCTCGGCGCCGGGGTCGCCAGCTACCCGGCACCGCGCTACTACGCGCTGCTCGGCGGGGCCAGCGACCGCGCCGACGACGACCTGCTGGTGGAGCTGAAGGAGGCCACGGCCCCCGTGGGGATGCCGCCGGTCCCCGCGGCGCTCGCGCTGGGCCTGACCGAAGCGGATCGGACGGTGGTCGCCGAACGAACGCTCGCGGCGGCGCCTGACGATGACGTGCTGCTCGGGGGCGCCACGGTCGCCCCGCGCTCGTTCCGGGTGCGGAGCCGCAGCGGCTACGAGCGCGGCGTCGACCTCGCCGACCTCGCCGACGACGCGGAGGGGCTCGACGAGCTGGCGGCGGCCGCCGGGCGCGCGCTGGCCCGGGCCCACGGGCGGGCGCCGACCGTCGCCGGCGGCGCCGCCGCCGCGGTGATCGCGCCGCGGCTGCGCGGCCAGGCCGACGCGCTGGCGACCGCCTGGCAGCGCGACGCCGAGGTCGACGCCGCGCGGGTGCGCGGCGACGCCGCGCGCTTCGCCGACGCGCTGGCCCGCGATCCGTTGCTCGGCGGCGCGCCGTGAAGGCGCCGCTCGTGCTGCTGGCGGCGGCGCTGACGCCGCCGGTGATCGCCGAGCCCGGGGTCACCGCTCGCGGCCGCGCCGCGGTGAGCGCGGCCGCCATCGTCGAGTCGACCGGCGGCGTCACCGCCTCGCGCTTCGACCTCGACCGCGCCGAGCTGGGCGGCGACGCTACCGCCGGCGCGCACGGGATCGGCGCGATCACGCTCGAGGCGATCCGCTCGGCTGGGCCCGACAGCGCGATGGGACTCGACGGGAACTCGCTGGTGCTGCGGCTGCGCCACGCCGCGCTCGGCGGGCGCTGGACCGCCGCGCCGGCGCTGACGTTGACCGGCCGACTCGGGCTGGTGCCGGACCCGTGGACGGCGGCGGTCGACGATCATCCGGAACGCGCGCTGGGCCGCGCGCTCACCGAGACCGCCGCGCTGGTCGCGCCGAGCGATCTGGGCGCCGAGGTGACGCTGGCGGCCGGGGCGTGGCTGCGCGTGCGGCTGGTAGTCGGCAACGGCGAGGGCGCGCGCGACGTCGAGCGCAACCGCGGCAAGACCACCTCGGTGGTGGCGCGCCTCGCGTGGCGCGCGCCGGCGCTCGGCGAGCTGGCGCTGGTGGCCTACGGCCGCGACGGCTCGGTCGGCCCCGGGGCGGTGCGCAGCCACCGGCTCGGCGGCGCGCTGGGGTGGCACCACCCGCGCGGCGCCGCCGGGATCGAGCTGGTGCGCGGCTGGGGCGTCGGCGCGCAGCCCGACGCGCGCGCGCTGGCCGCCACGGCCTGGCTCGACGCGCCGGTGATCGCCGACGCCGGCCTCACCGTGCGCGTCGATCGGCTGGTCGTCGAGGGCGGCGGCGAGGACCAGGCCGGCTGGACGCTCCAGGCCGCCGCGTGGTGGGCGCTGGCGTCGCGCGCCCGGGTCGAGCTGGCCTTCGAGCGGCAGGCCGCCGACGGCGCCGCCGCGGTGATCCCCGGCGCGCCCGGCGCCATCGACGTCACCCGCGCGCTGCTGCGCGTCCACGGCAGCTTCGAGGACTCCGAATGATGAGATCGATCGCCATCACCCTCCCGCTGGTCGCCGTCGCCGCGTGCAGCGCCGCCACCTCCAGCCCCGACGCGTCGCCGCTCGCCGTCGACGCCGCGCTCGCCGACGCGGCCCCCGGCGGCCCCTGTCCGCTGACCGTCAACGAGGTCGCGGCGGCCGGCGTCCCCGACGACTGGTTCGAGCTCATGAACGTCAGCGACGCGCCGATCGACCTGGCGCAGTTCCGCTTCACCGACGAGGCCGCCGACCTGGCCGGGGCGGTCCCGCTCCCGGCCACCGTGCTGGCGCCCGGCGCGCGCCACGTGCAGGAGGTGTCCGACGCCACCAACGGCTTCGGCCTGGGCGCCGGCGACGCGGTGTGGATCTACCAGGTGGGCGTGGCCACGCCGTGCGCCGGCGTCGACTGGGCCAGCGGCGACGCGCCGACCGGCGGCTCGTGGGCCCGCGTGCCCGACGGCACCGGCGCCTACCGCACGACGACGCCCGACACCCGCGGCGTCGCGAACCGCTGACTCACCACGCCAGCAACAGCCGCGCGTCGCGGTAGGTGCGCCCGCTGGCGCCGAGGCCGGTGTCCTCGTCGTCGACCCGGGCGTGCACCCGCGTCGCCGGCCGCAGCACGGCGTCGCGCCCGCGGGTGAAGCTCTGCTCGCGCACCACCGCGAGGTACGCCTTGTCGAGCGCCAGCGCGCGGGCGCGGCTGGGCGCCAGGAGCCACGCCAGATCGCGCGTGCCGCCGACCGCCGCCGACGCCAGCGCCGCCTCGTCGAGGCGACCGTCGGGGAAGAACCGCGCCAGGAGCTCGTCGTTGGCGCGGGTCTCGTCGCCGCCGCCGACCCGCGCGAAGTAGGTCGCGATCTCGGGTCGCGCGTGCCCGAGCTGCGGCCGATCGTGGAGGCCGCGCAGGTCCTGGGGCCGCCAGCCGTCGCCGCCCGGCACCTTGCGCGGGAACGCGAACGAGTGATCGACGGTCACGCCCAGCGCGCCGTGGCAACCCAGGCACGCGCGGTGCTCCTCGTCGGTCTGCAGCCGGAGGCGCCCGCCGGCGTCCTCGATGAACCCCTGGTACTGCCAGCCGAAGCCGTTGAGGAAGCCGACGGTGGCGTCGCCCTGGTAGCGCGGCGCCCGCCCTTCGCTCTTCTCGTCGGCGACCTCGTCGTAGGCGCGGCGCCGGCCCCAGTCGTCGAGCTGCTCGACCTTGCGCGCGTAGCGCAGCTCCTTCATCCGCGCCGCCATCAGCGTCGGCTGGTCGGGGTCGACGTACCGCACCGAGTGCAAGAGCTCGGTCCCGGGCGGGTACTCCTGCGCGACCACCGGCTCCCCACCGGCGGCCCCGGCGTAGGTCGGGGGCAGCCGGCGCACGCGCGTGACCGCGGCGGAGATCGCGCCGTCGCCATCGAGATCGAAGCCGATCGGCCGCTCGTCGATCGGGTCGACCTCGCGATCGACCGGCCCGGTCGGCGCGGGCGCGGTCACCGCGGCCTCGACCAGCGCCAGGTTGAGGCGATAGATCGCCGGCGCGTCGCCGCCGTCGGCGCCCCGTCGGAAGGACGGCGGCAGGCGGATGAACAGATCCCCGGTCGAGCCGTTGGTCGGCCAGAACGCCCCGGGGAACGGGTGGTAGCGCACCGCGCGCCAGCCGCTGCCGTCGCGGGCCAGGCCATCGGCCGCGAACCCTCGCGCCAGGTCGAGATCAGGACGGAAGCCGGCGTAGCTCGGCGGCAGCGCCGCCATCGCCGCCACCAGCGGCCGGTAGTTGTCGCGCCGCACGTAATCGAGGATCGCCGCGTCGTCGATCGCCGCCATCGTCGCCCGGCGATCGACGAACAGGTTCAGCCACCGGTTGGTCCGCGCGCTGTCGGCGAAGGCGTAGCGCTCCTGCAGGTCGCCGTCGTCGAAGCGGTCGCGGCCGCGCCCGTCGGTGTGGCACACCCAGCACGGGTTGGACGCGCCGTCGGTGCGCGTGTAACACATCGGCGGGATCGCCGCGTCGACGTTGTCGACCACGCCGGCCCGCGCCCGCGCGGTCGCCAGCGGATCGACGGCCGCCGGGTCACCGGCCGGCCCCGGCCCGCGGTCGGCGCACGCCGCGAGCACCACCACCACGAGCAGGCCGGCGCGCATCGTCGCCCTCAGCGCGCCGGCCAGGCCGAGGTCTGATCCTCGCCGGGGTGCTGCACGCTCATGAACAGCGTGCCCATGCCGGCCGAGAACGCCGGGCCGCTGGCCTCGGCGTCCGACGGCACCGCGGCCACCCGGAACGCCAGGCCGTAGGTCGGCGTCGGGGTCGCGCGGTGGCTGCCGTCGAGATCGAGGTAGTAGATCGCGTCGGCCGAGCGCTTGAGGCTGGTGCCGAAGTTGCCGTCGGTCCCGAACCACACGCCGCCGCTGCGGTCGAGCATCAGGTTGTCGGGGTCGGCGGCGTCCCACAGGCCGCCGGCGTCGCTGCCCGCGAACACCTGCCAGTAGGTGAACGTCGCCGACGTCCCCGGCGTCGTCGGGCTCGCCTCCTGCATGGCGAAGATGCCGCCGACCTTGTCGCCGCGGTTGGGCGACATGGTCGAGTGCGTGGCCGGCGGGTACAGCTTGCCGCTGGCGTCGAGCGCCACCTGGCGATCGTGGTTGGTGAACGCCACGTACAGCCGCGGCGTGCCCGACGGATCGCGCGGGTTCCACTCGAGATCCTCGGGGCGGTTGAGCTCCATCACCCCGACCTTGAGGGCGGCGGTGAACAGCGCCTTGCGCACGTCGGCGTTCGAGGTGAAGCCGCCGATGCCGTTCCACTGGTTGTCCGCCAGCGCGGCGCCGACGGCGCGGGTCGCCTCGCCCATCGCCGTCGCGTTCGGCGCGACGTCGGTCGAGGTCAGCGACAGCTCGATCCACCGCCCCTGGCCCGGCGCCTGCTCGCTCGGCACCGCGCCGCCCACCAGCCGCCACCCCTGGGTGTTATCGAGGCCGGCGAAGTGCGCGACGTAGACCTTGCCGGTGTCGAGCAGCGCCCGCTGCTGCGCCTTGGTCATGCCCGCGGCGTACGGCTGGCTCGACACGAACTTGAAGATGTGGCCGCCGCGGCGATCGTTGCCGGCGTAGAACACCACCGGCTGGCCAGGCACCAGCTTCCAGTCGGCGCCGAGCACGAAGGTCGCGTTCTCCCACGCCGCGCGGCCGAGCGCGCCGACCTTGCGGTGGCCAACGCCGGCGGTGGTCTTGCCGTAGTACTCGTCGGCGGCGACGCCGGGATCGACCTCGACCATGAAGCCATAGGCGTCGCGCGGGTGCGACGCGTTGGGGTCGGGGCTGACGAAGTCGCCGGTGGTCGACGGCGCGGTGGTGAAGGCGATCGGCGCGCCGGGGTCGAAGCCCTGGCCGGTCAGGAACTTCTGGCTGGAGCTCCACGCGGTCTCGATGTCGCCGTAGCTCGAGCCGACGTTCTCCTCGCCGCTGAGGATGGTGCCCCACGGCGTGACCGCGCCCGAGCAGTTGCCCTGCATGCCGACCACCACGTCCTCGGGCAGCGCGGCGCCGAGGTCGTCGTGGTCGGCGCTGACGTCGAGGCCGCTCACCTTCACCAGCGTGGCGTCGGTGGCGTCGTAGCGCCGCGCCGGCTTGGCGCGGTCGAGGGCCCACGAGCCGGTCGCGGGATCGCGGACGATGTGCATCCACGAGCCGCCGACCTGCTTCTTGTACTCATCGACGTAGGCGGTGAGGTCCTGGGTCGACCAGGTCGCCGCGGTCGGCGCAGCCGTGATCGCGCCCCAGTACGACAGGAAGCGCGCGAAGATCAGGTGCTGCGAGTTGGGCGCGGCGGTGGCCTTGGGCCGCGAGCCCGAGATGTACTCGTGGTTGACCCACATCCACGCCGACGCGTCGCTGCCCTGCCAGTGGGGGGTGCCGGCGGCGTCCCAGCCGTCGCCGAGGTACGCGATGTAGTCGGCGTTGGCGCCGAAGCGCGGCGTCACCGTCGCGCCCGCCATGTTGTCCCAGGTCAGCGGATCCATCCACTTCACGACCACCTCGGGCACCAGGCCCTTGATGGCGCGGACGGTGTCGGTCGACGCCGCGGCGAGCGGGAAGCCGAAGTCGGCGGGCAGCGTGCCCTGGCCGGTGCGGCGCACCAGCTCCTTGACGTAGTCGGCGACGTTGGTGGCGCCGGTGTTGGCCGCGTCGCAGTAGCCCAGCGCGACCACCGCGGACAGCGGCGCCGCGCCGGGGACGCCCTCGATCGCCGAGGTCGACCGACCGCCCAGCGGACACGCGGCGCCGTTGGCGCCGTTGGTGCCGTTGGTGCCGTTGGTGCCGTTGGTGCCGTTGGTGCCGTCGGTGCCGTCGGTGCCATCGGTGCCCGCTGGGCCCGCCGGGCCGATCGGGCCGATCGGGCCCTCGTGCTCGCTGTCGCCACAGCCGGCGGCGTGGGCCGCCAGCATCGCCATCAGGATCGTCGATCGAACTCGCATGCGCGTGCTCCTTGGTTGCCGGGGCACGTTGGCCGTCGCGCGTGACCGCGCGGTGTGGCGCCGGCAACGCTTCGGGCTCGCGATCGTCGCGATCACCGAGCGCGGCTCGCTGCGATGCGATCGCCGCCGCAAGGTCGACGCGCCGCGACCGCGACGTCACCGAGCGCGGCGTCGCGACGTCGCGACGTCGATCAGCCGAAGTGATACGCCGACAGCGGCAGCCCGAGGATCGTGCCGGCGTACGCCACCCGCCCGCGATCGGCGCCGGCGGCGCCCGCGATCACCATCATCGGCAGCAGGTGCTCCTCGCGCGGGTGCACCGCGCGCGCGGCCGGCGCCTGGGCCCACGCGACCAGCGCGGCGTCGCGCTCGACGGCCGGCGCGGTGCCCGCGGCCTGCAGCCAGGCGTCGAACTCGGCGGCCGGCGTCCGCGCCCGCGGATCGCCGAAGCCGCGCATGTTGTGATAGGTCATGCCGCTGCCGACCAGGAACACGCCCTCGTCGCGCAGCGGCGCCAGCGCGCGGCCGATCGCCAGGTGCGCGGCGGGATCGAGACCGCGCTTGAGGCTGACCTGCACGGTCGGCACCGCGGCGTCGGGGTACGCCAGCTTGAGCGGCACGAACGTGCCGTGGTCGAAGCCGCGCGCCGCGTCCTCGGCGGTGGCGACGCCGGCGCCCTCGAGCAGCGCGCGCACCCGGGCCGCCACCGCGGGCTCGCCGGGCGCCGGCCACGTGATCTCGTACGACGCCGGCGGGAACCCGTAGTAGTCGTAGAGCATCGGCGGCCGCGACGAGGTCATCACCGTGACCACCGGCTCCTCCCAGTGGGCCGAGATCACCACCAGCGCCTTGGGCGGCGTCGGCGGCACCGCGGCCAGCCCACGCAGGTACGCGGCCAGCCGATCCTGCTCGGCGCGCGAGCCGATGCCGGTGTCGACGAACGGCCACGGGCCACCGCCGTGCGGCACGAACGCCACCGGCATCCGGGTCGCGGGGCGCGCGCGCCGATCGCCGTCGGCGTCACAGGCGGGGACGGCCGCGGCCCCGACCGCGGCGGTGGCGGTGGCCACGCCGAGCGACAGCACATCGCGGCGGGTCAGCCCAGGGGAGGTTGGCTCCGACATCGGCGTCCATCGTGGCGCGGGGCGCCGCCGGCCGGTAGCCCGCCGCGTGCACCACCGTGTTCGACCAGCGCATCAATTCCAGGAGGTTCGTCGCCGAACCTCCCTCGGCGGGGCCTGGTCCCCGCCGAGCCTCCCTCCAGGACGCGAGACGATCGGAGGTTCGTCGCCGAACCTCCCGCGGCGGGGCCTGGTCCCCGCCGAGCGCGAGACCGCGCCGCGCGGCGATGCGTCGCATGGCGACCGTCGACCCCGGCCCCACGTTGTCAGCATGACCAAGGTGGTCTACTGGCGCCGGGACCTCCCGCCGCTGTCCGAGCAGATCGAGGGTGAGCACGAGCTGATCGCGACCAGCGAGCACGCCCACGTGTCGTGGGCCGAGCGCGACGCGCTGTGGGGCCGCTGCTACCGCAGCCTCACCGAGCGGGCCGAGGCCCGGCTGGCGCAGGAGGTGGCGCGGCTCGGGGGCAGCTGCGCCCACGTGGTCGACGAGCAGGTCGCGAGCAAGGTCGACGACGCCACCGGCGCGATGTGGCTGGTCGGCACGTACCGCTACGTGCTGTACCGTCACCCGCCCGGGCCGTGAGGGCTCAGCCCTTCTTCCAGGCCGACTTGCCGCGGTAGGCGTCGAGGGAGGCCCGCATGATCTTGAGCGCCTCGGTGCGGTCGTAGGGGCGGTCGACCTCCGAGGTCTTGCCCTCGAGGATCTTGTAGTCGCGGAAGAACCGATCGAGCTCGACCACCAGGTGCGGCGGCAGCTGGCTGGCGTCGGTGTAGTGGTTGAACGCCGGGTCGTCGATCGCCACCGCGATGATCTTGTCGTCGCCGCCCTTGTCGTCGCGCATGCGCAGGCCGCCGATCGCGCGGGCCCGCACGATCGTCAGCGGCACCACCGGCTCCTGCATCAGCACCAGCACGTCGAGCGGATCGCCGTCGTCGGCGTGCGACTGCGGGATGAAGCCGTAGTTGGCCGGGTAGTGCACCGACGAGTACAGCACCCGGTCGAGCATCAACATGCCGGTGGCCTTGTCGATCTCGTACTTGAGCTTCGACCCCTTGGGGATCTCGATCACCACCGGGACGAACTCTTCGATCGACGCCGGCACTACGATGTCGTGCAGGGGATGCATCGAGGGGGAGCTTAGCTGGTTGGTCAACCGCGCGCGATGCCGGCCCGCCGCGGTGTACCCTCGCGGCGTGCAAGCGTTCGTGATGGACCGCTACGGCGGCCCCGGAGTGATGCGGCTGTGTGATCGACCGCTACCCGCGGTCGGGCCCCGCGACGTGCGCATCCGGGTGCGCGCCGCCAGCCTCAACCCGATCGACTGGAAGCTGCGCCAGGGCAAGGCCAAGCCGGTGATCAAGCCGACCTTGCCGGCGATCCTCGGCTGCGACGTGGCCGGCGTCATCGACGAGGTCGGCGCCGAGGTGACCGGCTGGAAGGCCGGCGACGAGGTGTTCGCGCGGCTCGAGAAGGACCGCATGGGCGCGCTGGCCGAGTACGTCGCCGCCGACCAGGCGGTGATCGCCCGGCGGCCGCGCCGCGGCAGCTGGGAGGAGGCCGCCGCGATCCCGCTGGCCGGGCTGACCGCGCTGCAGGCGCTGCGCGACGTCGCCGAGCTGCGGCCCGGGCAGCGGGTGCTGATCCACGCTGGCGCCGGCGGCGTGGGCACGCTGGCGATCCAGATCGCCCACCGCCTCGGCGCGTGGGTCGCCACCACGACCAGCGCCAAGAACACCGAGCTGGTGACGTCGCTCGGCGCCGACCTGGCGATCGACTACACCCGCGACAAGATCGCCGATCGCGCGCGCGACTTCGACGTCGTGCTCGACACGCTGGGCGGCGCGTCGGAGGTGGCGTCGCTGGCGCTGTGCAAGCCGGGCGGCGTGGTGGTCGGCGTGAGCGGGATGCCCGACGCGGCATTCGCCAAGGCGCACCTGCCCGCGGCGCTGCGACCGCTCCTGTGGATGGCCACCGGCAAGCGGCGACGCGCCGCGGCCCGCCTGGGCGTCCGCTACCGCTACCTGTTCATGCGCCCCGACGGCGACGAGCTGGCCGAGCTGGCGCGCTGGGTCGACGACGGCAGCCTGCGCGCGGTGATCCACCAGACCTACCCGCTGGCCAAGGTCGCCGAGGCCTTCGCCGAGCTTGAGCGCGGCCGGGCCCGCGGCAAGGTCATCGTCACCGTGAGCGCCTGAGGCGCTGAACCGCGCCCAGCGGCCTGCGGTCGTGGGTCGCGGCCCGCGCCGCTTGCGCGGATCGCCGGACCGGTCGACAGTGATCAGGCCATGACCCGTGTCGCGCACATCATGACCCCGGCGCCGATCACGATCGCCAGCACCGCCACCGCCGCCGAGGCCGGCGAGCTGATGGTCGCGCGCCACCTGCGCCACCTGCCGGTGGTCGACGCCGGCGGCAAGCTGGTCGGCATCCTCAGCGACCGCGATCTGCGCGGCCCGATGGTCGGCGGCCACGATCCCAAGCCGGCGCCCGCGGCCGACGCGGCGGTGACGGCGCTGATGACCACCGCCCCGATCACCGCCGGTCCCGACGACGACCTAGGCGCGGTGGCCCGGGTGATCGTCGAGCGCCGCTTCGGCGCGGTGCCGATCGTCGACGCCGCCGGCGTGCTGGTCGGCATCATCAGCTTCGTCGACGTGCTGCGCCGCCTGGCCGAGGAGGCCGAGGCCGACGCTCGCGCGGTGGCGATGATCGAGTGAGCCCCGCGCGGCGGTGGCCCGTGCGCGGCGCGGCGCTGGTGGCGCCGCTCGTGGTCGCGTTCGCGGCGATCCAGATCGCCAGCCGTGGCACCGCCATCCCGATCCGCGCGCTGCAGCTGCTCGCGCTCGGCGCGCCGGCGCTCGCCGGCTACGTGTTCGCGCGGCACGGCCGCTGGTTCGGCGGCGGCGCGCTGGCGTTGAACGCCGCGGTCGGCGCGCTCTTGCTGTCGTTCTGCGGCGCGCCGCTGCCGCCCGCGGCGCCCTACGTCGGGGACCTACCGCCGGCGACGCCGCCGCCGGGGCTGGCGGTCTACCAGCTGCCGACCGGCGTCAACCACCGCACCGCGGCGTTCGCCTACCGCGGCGGCGGGTTCGGCGATCGCCGCGACTTCGCGATGGCCGCCGCGCTGATCGTCCACCCGCGCGGCGACCTGCTGATCGACACCGGCTTCGGCCGCGACCTCGCGCGCCAGATCGCGCTGATGCCGTGGCGGTTCCGCGTCGTGACCGACTACGCGCGGTCGACGCCGGCCGCCGATCAGCTCGCCGCCGCGGGTCGCGACCCGGCGCGGCTCGCCGGCATCCTGCTCACCCACGCCCACTGGGATCACGTCAGCGGCGTCGCCGATCTGCCCGGGGTGCCGGTGCTGGTGCCGGCCGCCGAGCGCGCGTTCATCGACGGCGGCGGCTGGATCACCGCGGTCGCGCGCACGATCCCGCCGGCGCGGCTCGCGGTCTACGACTTCGAGGGCGGCCCGTACCTCGGCTTCCCCCGCAGCCACGACGTCTACGGCGACGGCGCGATCGTCGTCGTGCCCGCCCCCGGCCACACGCCGGGCTCGGTGATCGTCTTCGTCGCCCTGCCCGACGGCCGTCGGCTGGCGTTCGTCGGCGATCTGGTCTGGCAGCGCGAGGGCATCACGCTGCGCCAGGAGCGGCCGTGGCTGATGCGCCGCGCGGCCGACCTCGACGCCGCCGCGGTGCGCGCCGGCATCCGCCACGTGGCCGCGCTGGCCGCGCGCTTCCCCGAGCTGATCGTCATCCCGGCCCACGATCAGCGCGGGTTCGCCGCGCTGCCGCGGCTGCCCGCACGTTAGGTGCGCCTGCTAGCCGATGTAGACGCTGGCGCGCGCACGGTCGAAGCGGAGCGCCGCCAGATCGTCGGCGTCGAGCACGAACGTCACCCACGACGCGTCGCCGACGCACCAGCCGGCGCGATCGTCCTCGTCGACACGCAACAGCGCGACCTCGCCAGGCGGCGGCATCGCGCCGACGCACTCGTCGCGCGGCGCCGGGAACAGCGCGTGGGGCACCTCGGCGACCAGCGCCGCGTAGGCCGCCGGCGGGAGCTCGCGCTGCAGCTCGACCAGCTGCTCGTACGGGACGTCCCAGGCGAGCGCGCGGCGCGGGGTCAGCGCGATCGCGCGCGCGGGCGGCGCGTCGCTGGTCGGCGGGTGCGGCCGCGGCGCCAGCGCGCCGTCGACGTGGACGACCGCCGCGGCGACCCGCTTGGCGTAGCGCGCGTCCTCGACGTCGGTGGTCACCGCGGCGAAGAACAGCAGCGCGCCACGGGCCGGGAGGCGCGCCTCGAGCGGCGCGACGCTCGCGAGGTCGAGCTGCAGCACGAACGGCAGCGGCATCACCAGCGCGTCGCCGTCGTCGTAGACCTGCCCCTGCCCCCGCGCCGCCGCCACGTCGCGCTGCGCCCAGTCGGGCCAGCCCGCGACCTCGGCCAGCGGCCAGCGGTGGCACGGCCACACGAAGCCCTCCGGCACGTCGGGATCACCGCCGATCCGCGATCCCCCCACCCGCGGCGCCGCGTCGTCGGCCACGAGCGCCACGGTCGGCGTCGCGAACGGCGCCACCCGGGCGGCGTGCTCCGCCAGACCCAGGTCGGCGAGCGCAGCCATGAACTCCGGCGTGAGGGGCGTCATCGTCGCATCCTATCCCGACCTCCGCTGTCCCCCCGGCCCTGGCATGCGCGCCGCCACGTCCCAGGCGAAGGGCGCTATGCTCCGATCATGGGCCAACCGGTGACACGCGACGACGTGCTCGACCAGATCCGGGCGATGTCCCTCGAAGATCGCGAGTACATCGAGGCGGCGCTGCTGCAAGAGGCCTTCGACGCAGGCCGACGCACCGAGGCACCGAGCGAGGTCGACGAGCTCGTCCGACGCGCGACGGTCGCGCTCGCGTCGGCCGGCCCTGCCCTCTCACGCGACGAGTCGATCGCGCGGGCCCAGGCCGTGGTTGCGGCGGTCCGCACACGCAGGTGAGGGACTTCTGGGTCGAGCCGGTCGCCCAGGCGGAGTTCGAGGAGGCGGCCGCGTGGTACGAGGGCGAGCGCGAAGGCCTCGGGCTCGAGTTCATCAGCGAGATCGAACGTACGTTGGCGCGCATCGCACGCCAACCGAGTTCGCCACCGCCGCGGTCGCCGTGCTTGACGGTGGAGTGGTCCGCCGAGAGTTCGTAAAGCGCTTCCCGTACGTCGTGTACTTCGTCGAGACCTCGACGACTCGTCGCGTCATCTCGATCAGGCGTGGCAGTAGTCACCCCCGTCGATGGCGATCACGCGTGTGACGATCGATCGCTCCCGCAAACGGTGAGCGCAGTGCCAGTGCTCCGATTCACCTATCCGTCATCGCGGACGCTCATCCATCTTGACAGACCGTCCGTTATAACGGATACAGATGAGCATGCGCCCGCCACTCGCTCGCCGCCTGCTGCTCGCGACCCTGGCCGTGGGGCTCGCCGGCGCGGCCTGTACCGGCGACGACCGCGGCGGTGGCACCGGCAAGTCGGTGACGCTGCTGAACGTCTCGTACGACCCGACCCGCGAGCTGTACGCCGACGTCGACCGCGCGTTCGCGACCGAGTGGAAGGCCAAGACCGGGCAGGCGGTCACGATCGAGCAGTCCCACGGCGGCTCGGGCAAGCAGGCCCGCGCGGTCATCGATGGGCTGGACGCCGACGTGGTCACGCTGGCGCTGGCCTACGACGTCGACGCGATCGCCGGCAGCGGCCTGATCGCCGCCGACTGGCAGGGCCGCCTGGCGTCGGGCAGCGCGCCGTACACGTCGACGATCGTGTTCCTGGTGCGCAAGGGCAACCCCAAGGCCATCGAGGACTGGGACGACCTGATCAAGCCCGGCGTGCAGGTCATCACGCCCAACCCCAAGACCTCGGGCGGCGCCCGCTGGAACTACCTCGCGGCGTGGGGCTACGCCCTGGAGCACACCCACGGCGACGCGGCCGCGGCCGAGGCGTTCGTCGCCGCGCTGTACGGCAACGTGCCGGTGCTCGACTCGGGCGCGCGCGGCGCGACCACCACGTTCGTCGAGCGCGAGATCGGCGACGTGCTGCTGGCCTGGGAGAACGAGGCGCTGCTCGCGGTCGAGAAGCTCGGCCCGGGCCGGCTCGAGATCGTCGTGCCGTCGGTGTCGATCCTCGCCGAGCCGCCGGTCGCGGTGGTCGATCAGAACGTCGATCGCCGCGGCACCCGCGAGGTCGCGACCGCGTACTTGCAGTTCCTGTACTCGCCGGCCGGCCAGCAACTGGCGGCCAAGCACTACTACCGGCCGCGCGATCCCGCCGCGGCGCCGGCCGGCCGCTTCCCCGCGCTGCGGCTGTTCGCGATCGATCAGGTGTTCGGCGGCTGGCGGCAGGCCCAGCCGCGGCACTTCGCCGAGGGCGGCGTGTTCGACCGCATCTACACCGCCGGCAACTGAGATGGCGCGCCGCGGACCTGGCGCCCTGCCCGGCTTCGGCCTGGCCCTGGGCTGGACCCTCACCTGGCTGTCGCTGATCGTGCTGGTGCCGCTGGCCACGCTGGTGTGGAAGAGCACCGACCTCGGCTGGGCGCAGTTCTGGGCGCTGGCCACGTCGAAGCGCGCGCTCGCCTCGTACCAGCTGACGTTCGGCACCGCGCTGGCCGCGGCGACGGTGAACCTGGTGCTCGGCACCGTCGTGGCCTGGGTGCTGGTGCGCTACCGCTTCTGGGGCCAGAGCGTCGTCGACGCGCTGGTCGACGTGCCGTTCGCGCTGCCGACCGCGGTGTCGGGCCTCGCGATCACCGCGGCGCTCGCGCCGCGCGGCTGGATCGGCAGCGTCCTCGCCGACCACGGCGTCCGCGTCGTCTACACCCGCTACGGCATCGCGATCGCGCTGATCTTCACCGGCCTGCCGTTCGTGGTGCGCTCGGTGCAGCCGCTCCTGCAGCAGCTCGAGCCCGAGCTCGAGGAGGCCGCGACGATGCTCGGCGCCAGCCGCTGGCAGACCGTGACCCGCGTCGTCCTGCCGGCGATCGCGCCGGCCGCGCTCACCGGCTTCGCGCTGGCGCTGGCCCGCGGCATCGGCGAGTACGGCTCGGTGGTGTTCATCGCCGGCAACCGGCCGATGTCGACCGAGATCACGCCGCTGCTGATCATGACCCGGCTCGAGAACTACGACTACGCGGGCGCGACCGCGCTGGCGCTGGTGATGCTGGTGGTGTCGTTCGCGCTCTTGCTCGGCATCAACCTGCTGCAGGCGTGGAGCCGGCGGCGGGGAGCGGCGGCGTAGCCGTGGCCGGCGCGGCCCCCTCGCGGCTGGCCAGCGGCGCCACGGCGCGCCCGCCCAGCGCCCCCACCGAGCCGCCCTGGGTCCGGCGCCTGCTGATCGCGGTCGCCCTCGGCTTCCTCGGGCTGTTCGTCGTCGTGCCGATCGCGGTGGTGATCGACCAGGCGCTGTCGCAGGGCCTCGGGGTCTACCGCCGCGCGGTGACCGATCCCGCCGCGCGCGACGCGATCGCGCTGACGCTCAAGGTCGCGGCGATCGCGGTGCCGCTCAACCTGGTGTTCGGCGTGGCCGCGGCCTGGGCCATCGCCCACTTCCGCTTCCGCGGCCGGGCGCTGCTGCTGACGCTGATCGACCTGCCGTTCGCGGTGTCGCCGGTGATCTCGGGCATGGTGTTCGTGCTGCTGTTCGGCGCCCACGGGCTGCTCGGCCCGACCCTGCGCGCGCACTGGCCCGGCCTGACGATCATCTTCGGCCTGCCCGGCATCGTGCTGGCCACGGTGTTCGTCACCTTCCCGTTCGTCGCCCGCGAGCTGATCCCGGTGATGGAGGCCCAGGGCGCCGAGGAGGAGGAGGCCGCGCGGGTGCTGGGCGCCAGCGGCTGGCAGATGTTCTGGTGGGTGACGCTGCCCAAGATCCGCTGGGGCCTCCTCTACGGCGTGATCCTGTGCAACGCCCGCGCGATGGGCGAGTTCGGCGCGGTGTCGGTGGTGTCGGGGCACATCCGCGGCCGCACCAACACGGTGCCGCTGCACGTCGAGATCCTCTACAACGAGTACAACTACGCGGCGGCGTTCGCGGTGGCGTCGCTGCTGCTCTTGCTGGCGCTGGTCACGCTGGCCGCCAAGCGCCTGGTCGAGCACCGGGCCCGCGTCGTCGACGCCGCGCCGCTCGATCCCGCCCCGCTCGATCCCGACGACGCGCCGGCCGCCCGGCTGGTCCCCACGGAGGCCGCTCCATGACGCTCACCATCACCTCGGTCGGCAAGCGCTTCGGCGGGTTCGTCGCGCTCGACGACGTCAGCCTCGAGATCCCCGGCGGCGAGCTGGTCGCGCTGCTCGGCCCGTCGGGCTCGGGCAAGACCACGCTGCTGCGCATCCTGGCCGGGCTCGAGGCGCCCGACGTCGGCGCGGTGCGCGACGACGGCGCCGATCTGGTCGGCCAGACCGCGCGGGCCCGCAACGTCGGGCTGGTGTTCCAGCACTACGCGCTGTTCCGCCACCTGACGGTCTACGAGAACATCGCGTTCGCGCTGCGGGTGCGGAAGCGGCCCAGGCGCGAGATCGACGCCCGGGTGCGCGAGCTGGTCCAGCTGATCCAGCTCGAGGGCCTCGAGCGGCGGATGCCGGCCCAGCTGTCGGGCGGCCAGCGCCAGCGGGTCGCGCTGGCCCGGGCGCTGGCGGCGGCGCCGCGGCTGCTGCTGCTCGACGAGCCGTTCGGCGCGCTCGACGCCCAGGTGCGCACCGAGCTGCGGCGCTGGCTGCGCCGCCTGCACGACGAGCTGCACGTCACGACGGTGTTCGTCACCCACGATCAGGAGGAGGCCTTCGAGGTCGCCGACCGCGTCGTGATCATGAACCGCGGCCGGATCGAGCAGGTCGGCCGGCCCGGCGAGATCTTCGACCACCCGGCGTCGGACTTCGTCGTGCGGTTCCTCGGGCCGGTCACCTACCTGCCGGCCGGCGTCGGCGGCGACCGCGCCTACGTGCGGCCCCACGACCTCGAGCTGGTGCGCGCGCCGGGGCCCGGCGATCTGGTCGGCACCGTCGTGCGCGTGACGCCGCTGGGCGCGACCGCCCGGGTCGAGGTCGCGGTGGCCGAGGTGGACGGCCCGGTCTACGCCGCGATCGAGCGCCGCCAGCTCGCCGCGCTCGGGCTCGCCGCCGGCGATCGCGTCGGGCTGTCCTTGCGCCACGCGCGCGCGCTGCCGTCGGGCGCGCCGGCCGCGGCCTGATCGCCGGCTACGCGCCCAGCCGCGCGGCGATGAACGCGACCACCCGATCGAGGGTGGCGGGATCGCCGGCGACGATCTTCATGCCGTGGGCGGTGCCGGGGTCGGCGATCACGTCGACCGGGGTCGGGGCATCGCGCAGGATGTTGGCCAGCGCGGTGGCGGCGTCGACCGCGCCCGACTCCTGGCTGTGGACGATCAGCACCGGCGCGCGGGTGGCGCGGGCGGCGTCGGGCGTGGCCAGGCCGCGGTAGTTGAGCCCCGGCGACAGCAGCACGACGCCGGTCACGCGCCCGGGCGCCGCGCCGGCCAGCCGCAGCGCCGCCGAGCTGCCGATCGACGCGCCGACGACCACGCACGCCTCGCCGGCGCCCTTGCCGCGCACCGCGTCGAGCGCGCCCCGCAGATCGTCCTCGAGCTGCAGCCAGTCCTCGGCGGTGAAGCCCTTCCACGTCAGCGCGCCGTCGGGCCCCTGGGTGCTGGCGCCGTGGCCGCGCAGATCGATCGCGTACAGGTGGGCCTGGCCCTTGAGCCGCGCGATCACCGGCACGTACTCGGCGCGGGTCGAGCTGAGCTGGTGCGCGAACACCACGCACGCGGCGGTCGCGCGATCCGGCGCCCAGTAGCTGCCGTGGATCGCGACGCCGTCGGCGGCGGCGAAGCTCAGCGCCTCGGCGCCCGGCACCGTCGGCGCCACCGGCCCGACGGTCTCGTCCTCGACCTGGATCACGGTGACGCGCTTGCCGTCGGGGCCGCAGCCGACGGCGAGGCTCAGGGCGGCGAGCAGCGCGAGCTTCATGCGCCCGACGGTACCGCGTCGGCCAGGCCCAGCGCAGCCAGCACCGCGCGGCGATCGTCGGGCAGCGGCGCGGTCACCGTCAGGTCCGGCAGCCGCACCGACTCGGCGTGCAGGAAGAACTCGATCAGCTCCGGCATCGGCCCGCCGCCGTAGCGCACGTCGCCGACGATCGGCGCGCCGCAGGCCGCCAGGTGCGCGCGGACCTGGTGCATCCGCCCGGTCGACGCGTGGCACCGCACCAGCGCGCGGTCGCCGGCCCGCGCGATCACGTCCCAGCGGGTGTGGGCCGGCAGGCCCTCGGCGTGATCGACCACCACCCGCGGCCCGCGCTGGGTCAGCGGCGCGTCGCACTCGCGCGACACCGGCGGCGCCTCGCACAGGGCCAGGTAGGTCTTCGCCACCGCGCCGCCGCCGAAGTGGGCGCGCAGCGCGTCCCACGCGGCGCGGGTGCGCGCGGCGATCAGCACGCCCGAGGTGCCGATGTCGAGCCGGTGCACCAGCCCGCCGTCGCGCGCGTCGGTCGACGCGGTCGCGCACTCCGGGTAGCGCGCGACGATGCCGCCCGCGGCGGTGCCGCGCTCGCCGGCGGCCAGCGGCTGGCTGGGCATGCCGGCCGGCTTGCCCACCACCACCCGCGCGGCGTCGACGTGCAGCCAGGCCAGCCGCGCCTCGGCCTCGGGATCGGGCGTCGCCGCCAGCGCCGCGTCGTCGGTCGGCGGCCGCAGCACGGTGATCTCGGCGCCGGCCGCGACCCGCTCGCCCTTCTTGCCGCGGCGGCCGCCGATCTTGACGCCGCCGTCCTCGATCAGCGCCATCACGCGGCGCCGGCTGGCGCCGGGGAAGCGGCGCGCGATCACGCGATCGAGGCGATCGGCGTCGGCGGCGGTGACGGTGAAGCGCAGCGGTTCGTCGCTCATCAGGTAGCTCCCAGGAGCCAGGCCGGCGCGGTCGCCCCCGGCTCGATGTCCGTGACCTCGGCGGCGATCTCGATCAGCGCGTCGCAGCCGACCAACGACGACTGCATCGCCGAGCCCTGCTTGGCGTGCGGCGTCGCGATCAGCCGCGCGCCGTCGCGGGCGAGCGCCGCGCGGACCACGTGCGCGCGCCCGGCCGGCTTGCGGTAGCCGTCGGGCAGCACCACCGGCGCCCGCGGCCGCGTGGTGCGCGCCGCGCCCTGCATCGCCAGCAGCGCCGGCCGCACGAACAGCTCGAACGCGGTGAACGACGACACCGGGTTGCCCGGCAGCGCGAACACCGCGGTGGCGCCGGCGCGGCCGAACGCGAACGGCTTGCCCGGCTTCATCGCCACCTTCCAGAAGTCGAGCGTCACGCCGGCCGCGGCCAGCGCGTCGCGCACGTGATCGTGATCGCCGGCCGAGACGCCGCCGGTCGTGACCACCACGTCCGCGGTCAGCGCCTGCGCGATCGCGGCGATCGTCGCGGCGCGGTCGTCGGCGACCACGCCCAGGTAGATCGCCTCGCCGCCGGCGGCGCGCACCGCCGCCGCCAGGCCGTACGAGCTCGAGTCGACGAGCTGGCCCGGGGCCGGCGCCGCGTCGATCGCCACCAGCTCGTCGCCGGTCGACAGGATCGCGACCCGCGGCCGCCGCGCCACCGGCACCGTCGCGCAGCCCAGCGCCGCCGCGACCGTCAGCTCGCCGGGACCGAGCGCGACGCCGGCCGCGACGACGAGCTCGCCGATCGCCACGTCCTCGCCGATCGCGCGCACGTGGTCGCCGCGCCGAGCCGCCGGCAGCGTCACGCGGTCGCCGTCGGCGGTCGCGTCCTCGAACATCACGATCGTGTCGGCGCCCGCCGGCACCGGCGCGCCGGTCATGATCCGCACCGCGGTGCCGGGCGCCAGCTCGGCCGGGGACCGCGCGCCGGCGGCGATCGCCCCGACCACCGGCAGCGTCCCCGGCAGGTCGGCGGCCCGCACCGCGAAGCCGTCCATCGCCGAGTTGGCGAAGCCGGGCAGCGGCCGGCCGGCGACGATCGGCTCGGCCAGGATGCGCCCGTCGGCCGCCCGCAGCGCCACCGCCTCGGCGGGGAGGCGCCCGATCGCCGCCTGGATGCGCGCGCTCGCGTCGTGGATCGACAGCACGGCGGCACTATCGCCGGTCGCGATCCCCAACGCCAGCGGCGGCGGACGTTCGCGCGCCGCGCGTCGGCGCGGCGACTCGCCCGGGCTACGCGGGCCGCTAGCGCAGCCCGTACGTCACGTGGACGATCGCGATCACGTCCTTCTCCAGCGACGACGTGTCGTTGTTGCCCTCCCACGAGGTCTCGCTGGAGTTGGCCGGGTTGACGTTGATGACGCCCATGTCGGCGTCGCGCAGGCTGGCCAAGGACGCGCCGCCGGCGCTCTTGAGCATGTTCTCGGCGCGGGTGCGCGCGTCCTTCGACGCCGCCGACAGCATCTCGATCTTCAGGTCGCCGAGCTTGGTGTAGAAGTACGCCGGCGCGTTCGACGTCACGCTGATGTTGTTCTCGAGCAGCTGGGTGATCTCGCGCGACACCCGCTCGACCCGCTGCACGTCGGTGGAGCGCACCGACACGAACTGCCGGGCCTGGTAGCCGGTCAGCACCTGCTTGGCGATGCGATCGTCGCCGGTGCCCTCGTAGACCGTCGTGAACTGCTCCTCGATGGTCGCCGAGTCGGGGAAGATCTCGCCGTCGGGCACGCCCTGGGTCTTGAGGTACGCCACCGTGGCCTCGACGTCGGTGTGCAGCTTGCGGTACGCGGCCAGCTTGTCGGGCGCGGTCGCCGAGACCGTCGCGCTCCACTCGATCAGGTCGCTGGTGATGCGCTGCTTGGCCGAGCCGGTGACCCGGATGGTGCGTTCGACCGGCCGCACCTTGACCCGCTCCCACGAGCGGCTGGCGATGTACGTCGACAGCGGCGGCGCGGTCGACAGGCACACCAGGCCCAGCGCGATCAGCGCCTTGCCGCCGAACCACTTCGACTTCGGGATCACGGTCATGGACGAACCTCCTCGCCGCGCCAACGCGCCACCGCCGCCGCCTATTCCACCCGAGTCACGTATAGTCCGCGCCATGCGTCGTCCCGTCTGTCTCGTCGGCGGCCCGCTGGCGATCCTCCTCGCCGCGTGCTGCCCGACCCCCACCGCCCAGACCCCCAAGCCGCCGCCCGACGTCACGCCGCCGCCGCCGCCGGCGGCCGATCTGCGCGACCCGCGCGAGGTCCACTTCGGCGCGCTGACCCAGCTCACCGCCGGCGGCGAGAACGCCGAGGCCTACTGGGCGTGGGGCGGCGACCAGCTGATGTTCCAGACCACGCGCGACGACTACGCCTGCGATCGCATCATGACGATGTCGGCCAGCGGGCCGAGCGATCCGCTGCTGCTGTCGACCGGCACCGGCCGCACCACCTGCTCGTACTACTTCCCCGGCGACCAGGAGTACCTCTACGCGTCGACCCACGCGCTGGGCGACGCGTGCCCGCCGCCGCCCGATCACTCCAAGGGCTACGTCTGGGCGCTCTACGACTACGACATCTACGCCAACACGATCGGCGGTGACCCCAAGGCGCCGCGCAAGCTGTACGGGACGCCCGGCGTGTACGACGCCGAGGCGACGATCTGCGGCAAGGACGGCGCGGTGATCTTCACGTCCGACAAGGACGGCGATCTCGAGCTGTACCGGATGGACAAGGACGGCGGCAACGTCAAGCGACTGACCAACGCGCCCGGCTACGACGGCGGCGCGTTCTACTCGGCCGACTGCTCGCAGATCGTCTGGCGCGCGTCGCGGCCGACCGGCGCCGACCTCGCCGACTACCAGGCGCTCCTGGCCGAGCACCTGGTGCGCCCGACCAAGCTCGAGATCTGGGTGGCCAACGCCGACGGCAGCGACGCCCGCCAGGTCACGTACCTCAACGCCGCGTCGTTCGCGCCGTTCTTCCACCCGTCGGGTCAGCGCATCCTGTTCGCGTCGAACGCCGCCGATCCCCGGGGCCGCGACTTCGACGTCTGGGCGGTCGACACCAGCGGCGCCAACCTCGAGCGCATCACGTACACCGAGGGCTTCGACGGCTTCCCGATGTTCTCGCCGGACGGCAAGCGCCTGGCGTTCTCGTCGAACCGCGGCTCGCCGCCGCCGGCGCCGGGCAAGCACAACAGCGACACCAACGTCTTCGTCGCCGACTGGATCGACGACGCGCGCGGCCCGCTCACCGCGACCCCGGCCGACGACGCCGCCCGCGCGGTCGCCTACCTGGCCGACGACGCCCGCGAGGGCCGCGGCGTCGGCACGGTCGGGCTCGACGACGCCCAGAAGTGGCTGGTCGGCGAGCTGCGCGACGTCGGCGCGGTCGGCGGCCTGGCCGGCGGCGAGTTCCTGCAGCCGTTCGAGGTCACGGTCGCGGTCGCCCGCGGCGCGGCCACGGCGCTCATCGTCGACGGCACCGCGGTCGCGGCCGAGGCCTTCGCGCCGTCGCCGGTGTCGGCGTCGCAGCCGGTCAGCGGCGACACGGTCTACGTGGGCTACGGCATCGTGCGCAAGGCGGCCAAGGGCCAGCAGGCGATCGACGACTACAAGGGCAAGTCGGTCAAGGGCAAGGTGGTCGTGGTCCGGCGCTTCGCGCCCGACGCGCTGTCCAAGCCAGACGCCGCGCGCTTCAGCGACCTGTCATACAAGGCGATGCAGGCGCGGCAGCGCGGCGCGATCGGGATGGTCGTCGTCGATCTGCCGGCGCCGGGCAAGACCGAGGCCGCGCTGCCCCGGCTGGCACCGCACGACGGCGCCGACGCCGGCCTGCCGGTCGTGGTCGTGACCACCGCGATCGGCCTGCCGCTGACCACCGGCAAGCACAAGGTGGCGCTCACGGTGCAGCTCGACGACGTGAAGGCCACCACCCACAACGTCGTCGCGGTCATCCGCGGCGGCCAGGCCGCGGCCGGCGCGCCGCCGCTGGTGGTCGGCGCCCACCTCGATCACCTGGGCATGGGCGGTCCGCAGACCGGCGCGCTCGACGCCGACCTCGCGGTCCACAACGGCGCCGACGACAACGCGTCGGGCATCGCCGGCCTGCTCGAGGTGGCGCGGCGCCTGGCGCCCAAGGCCGCGACGCTGCGCCGCGACGTCTACCTGATCGGCTTCTCGGGCGAGGAGATGGGCATCCTCGGCTCGCGGCACTTCGTGAAGCACACGCCGTACGCCGGCCAGCCGGTGGCGATGCTCAACATGGACATGATCGGGCGGCTGCGCGACAACACCGTGCAGGTGCTGGGCGCCGAGTCGGCGGCCGAGTGGGGCGCGCTGATGCCGCCGCTGTGCGCGGGGCAGCGCGTGGCGTGTCAGCTCGCGGGCTCGGGCTACGGCCCGTCGGATCACATGTCGTTCTACTCGGCGGGCGCGCCGGTCGTGCACTTCTTCACCGGCAGCCACCTCGACTACCACCGCGTCACCGACGACTCGCCGCTGACCAACGCGGCCGGCATCGCGCAGGTGGCGGCGGTGGTGGCCGACACGGCGCTGGCGCTCGACCAGGCCCCGACGCTGACCTACCGGAAGGTGGCGGCGCCGCCGGCGATCGGCGACGTGCCGATGCGCGGCGCCTCGCTGGGCACGATCCCGGGCTACGGCGACGACGGCAAGATCCCCGGCGTGCTCATCTCGGACGTGGTGCCCGGCGGCCCGGCCGCCCAGGCCGGCCTGCAGAAGGGCGATCGCATCGTCAAGATCGGCGTGACCGAGGTGCGCAACGTCGAGGACTTCATGCTGGTGCTGGGCGAGGCGGTGCCGGGGCAGGAGGCGGTGATCGAGATCCTGCGCGACGGCGCCCGCCAGACCAAGAAGGCGACGTTCGGCGCGCCGCGCAGCCGCCGCTGACACCGCTGGCGGCGCCGGCGGACACACCGTCTGCGCGGTTCGTGGGATGATCGGGGCGATGAGCACCCCGACGACGCCCCGCGAGGAGTCCCTCGGCAGCTACGAGATGCTGTGGGACTGCCCCCACTGCGACACCAAGAAGAACCTCGGCGTCACCCACCGCCACTGCCCCAACTGCGGCGCGCCGCAGGACGCGAGCAAGCGGTACTTCCCGAGCGACGCCGACAAGGTGGCGGTGGCCAACCACCAGTTCACCGGCGCCGATCGCGTCTGCAGCTCGTGCAGCACGGCGCAGTCGGCCAAGGCCAAGAACTGCGGCAAGTGCGGCGCGCCGCTCGACGGCATGAAGGCGGTGCCGCTGATCCTCCAGCACAAGGCGGCGCCGGCGGCCAAGGGGCGCCCGTGGGGCTGGTACATCCTGGCGTTCGTGCTGCTGATGTCGGTGGCGATCTGGTGGCGCTGCATCCGCAAGAAGAACATCGAGCTCGACGTGAAGGGCCACCGCTGGGCGACGGTGATCACCGTCGAGGAGTACCGCGAGGTCGGCCAGAGCGGCTGGCGCAACGAGGTGCCGAGCGACGCGCGCGCGATCACCTGCTCGCAGCAGAAGCGCTCGACCAAGAGCGTGCCCGACGGCGAGTCGTGCACGATGGTCAAGCGCGACAAGGGCGACGGCACGTTCGAGGAGGTCAACCAGTGCACGCCGAAGACCCGCGAAGAGCCGGTCTACGACGACCACTGCGACTTCCGCGTCGATCGCTGGACCGCGGTCGACGAGCTCAAGCAGGCCGGGACCGGCCTCGACGTGAAGTGGGCCGCCGCGCCGCCGCAGCCGGCGCAGACCGTGATCGGCGCCCGGCGGGCCGGCGCGCGCGACGCGACCTACACCCTCGACTTCTCCGACGGCAAGAAGACGCGGACCTGCAACGTCTCCGAGGGCACCTGGCGCAAGTACAAGGACGGCCAGCACGTGAAGGCCAAGGCCCGCGCCTCCTCCGGCGAGCTCGTCTGCTCGTCGCTGTGAGGCGGTCGGCTGGAGGCGGAGGCGGAGGCTCGTGACGGTCGGAGCCTGATGGCAGGAGAGGGTCGGCGGGCGGCTGACGGCGCCATCCCGCTCCGGTCGACGGGCGACAGCCCGCCAGAGTGGGTCCTCCACCCATACAGGACGAACGATGCCTCCGGTGGGTCCCCAACCCCTGCGCGGGGCCCGCGCCCGTCTCCCTCCACGGGAGCCCTGGCGCCGATCAGCCTTCGCCTCGCCCCGACTTGATCGCGACGACTTGATCGCCGCCGCCCCCTGCGACTTCGTGGGGCGTATGTGGTCTCGCGCCCCTCCAGCCTTGCTCGCCGCTGCCGGGGCTCCGGAACGCCGACGCCCCGCACGAGGCGGGGCGTCTGGTCCCTACCCGGCCCTTCGCTGAACGCTCTGGGCCGTTTCGGGTGGGGGCCCCGGCGAATGCCGGGGGAGGGTTTTTGCGAAAAACCCTCTCTGTATCACTGCGCGGGCAGGGTGTAGGTGCCCTTGACGGCCTGGACGCCGATGCCGAGCGAGACGGAGTCGTTGACGCCGTCGGTGCCGGGCATGCCGTCGCCGCCGAGGAGGTCCATGTCGGTGGTCAGCAGGCTGTTGAGGGTCGAGGTGACCTCGGCCAGCGAGATGTCGCAGTCCTTGGGCGCGGCGGTGTCGAGGAACGACAGCACGCTGGCGCCGGTCGAGCCCGACATGCAGCCGCAGGTCGGCGGCGTGCGCGGCGCGGCGCCGCAGTCGCGCATGACGAGATCGTCGACGATCGCCTCGATCGCCGGGTGGATCTTGCCCTCGATGTCCGACTGCTTGATGCCGCCGCCCAGCTTGGAGCCGGTGGCGAAGCCGGTGGCCGAGACCTTGATCTCGGCGCGGGCCTGCTGCAGCGGCAGGTCGAGCGGCGGGCTGCCCGCGTTGAGCGACAGCTGCAGGTTGATGGTGCCCGGGCCACCCTTGAAGGTGCCGGCCATCACGGTGCCGGCGAGCTTGGTGTCGGTGGCGGTGCCGGCCTTGACCGCGAACATGCCGCTGCCGTCGAGGTGGTGGCGGCAGACCGTGTCGTTCATGTCCGTGCACGGCGCCGGGGTGATCGTGCCGTCGGTGGTGTCGCCGATGTAGACCCACATGCCCGCGTTGGACGCGTTGTCGAGGGCCGTGGCCTTGACGTTCGACAGCAGCACCAGCGTGCCCTTGTCGACCGACTCGTCGAGCGACATCTGCAGGTTCAGGCCCGGGGCGATACCGCGGAGCGAGCCGAGGAACGTGCCGAGCTGGTTGTCGATGCCCATGTTCGAATCGCCCGCCACGCCATCGATGTCGAGGCCGAGCGAGGTGGCCTCGTTGGCCGACGCGGGCAGCTGGACCTTGGACACGACGTACAGGTTGTCGGTCCCCTCGATCACGTCGTCGCCGCCGCCGTCGTCACCACCACAGGCGACGAGGCCGGTCGAGACGATCGAACCCAGGAACAGGACCGTAGAGCGATTGACTAGTCTCATCGAGATTCTCCCCGTAGATCTGCGGTGAAAGTTCCGGCAGTTCTATCGCGGGCGCGGGTTGGGCACAAGAACAACAGGCCGGCCGTGGCGGGATCGTGACCGAGTCCATGGAAGCGCCGCGTCGAGGCGTAGCCCTTACGGCGGCTTTCCCCGCGCGCCATCGGAACATCACCGACGCCACACCCGCGCGGCGTCTGTCATAGTGCGCGGCGATGAAGCCCCGCCTCCTCGCCGCCATCGCCGCCGTCGTCGTCGCGGTGGCCGCCGTGTGGTTCCTCGTGTTGCGCAAGTCGGGCGACACGCCCAAGGCCAAGCCCACCGCCGGCGTCAGCGCCGGGACCGGCACCGGCGCCGGCACCGCGCGCCCCGGCCCCGATCGCGGCCCGCGCCCCGGCCCCGAGGCCGGCGAGGCGCAGATCCTCATCGACGACGACCCGGCCGGCGAGCTGCGCCTCGAGGGCCTCGTGCTCGGCGCCGACGACAAGCCGGTCGAGGGCGCCACGGTCGTGGTGTCGACCAACCCGTCGCGCCAGACCACCACCGACGCCGACGGCAGCTTCGGCTTCGACAAGCTGGTCGGGCGCCCGTACACGCTGGTCGCGCGCGCGCCGGCCGGCGTCGGCGGCCCGGTCACCGCCAAGCTCACCGCCACCAGCGACCCGGTGGTGCTCAAGCTGCACCCGGCCGGCTCGGTGAAGGTGACCACCGTCGACAAGGCCGGGAAGGCCGG
>Ga0073899_10000533_pt1 | contig 35046 bp, 36 predicted proteins | sample KloWWTmetaKNB5Ph_FD_88975 | JGI IMG/M metagenome (GOLD analysis project Ga0073899, IMG submission 88975) | Active sludge microbial communities from Klosterneuburg, Austria, studying microevolution and ecology of nitrifiers - Klosterneuburg... | ecosystem: Engineered > WWTP > Aerobic digester >... | reverse complement strand
GCAGGGCGCGGCCATGGGCCTGGACGGCGCGATGGTGCAGATGATTTCGCACGGGCTGGTGTCCGGCGCGCTGTTTCTCTGCATCGGCGTGCTGTACGACCGCATGCACAGCCGCCAGATCGCGGATTACGGCGGCGTGATCAACACCATGCCGATCTTCGGCGCGTTCATGGTGCTGTTCGCCATGGCCAACGCGGGACTGCCTGGCACGTCCGGGTTCGTCGGCGAGTTCCTGGTGATCCTGGCGGCCTTCAAGGCGAACTTCTGGTACGCGTTCCTTGCGGCAGTCACGCTGATCCTCGGCGCGGCCTACACGCTGTGGCTGGTCAAGCGCGTGGTGTTCGGGCCGGTCGGCAACGACCGCGTCGCCCAGTTGCAGGACCTGAACGGCCGTGAATCCCTTGTGCTGGGCGTGCTTGCCGTCGCCGTGCTCGCGCTGGGCCTGTGGCCGGCGCCGTTGCTCGACGTCATGCGCCCGACCATCGAGCAACTGGTGCAGCAGATGATGATGACGAAGCTCTGATCATGAACCCGGCATCCATCACACGGCTGGACCTGGTGCTTGCGGCGCCCGAGCTGTTCGTGCTCGCGGCCACCTGCGTCGTGCTGCTCGTCGACCTGTTCCTGACGGAGCGGACGCGGTGGCTTACGTTCGTGCTGTCGCTGCTCACGCTGGCGGGCGCATCGTGGCTCACGACCGTGACCGGATTTTCCGAACGGACGGTAGGCTGGCACGGCACCTACGTGGCCGATCCGCTGTCGAGTCTGCTCAAGATCGTGGCCTATGGCGCGGTCGCGGTCGCATTCCTGTACGGGCACGGCTACCTGCAGGTACGGCGCATTCTCAAGGGCGAGTACTACGTGCTCGGTCTGTTCGCGCTGCTCGGCATCATGGTGCTGGTTTCGGCCAACAGCCTGGTCACGCTCTACCTCGGCGTGGAACTGCTGGCGTTGTCGCTGTATGCGCTGGTCGCGTTCAACCGCGAGTCCGGCATCGCTGCCGAGGCCGCCATCAAGTACTTCGTGCTCGGATCGATCGCCTCTGGCGCGCTGCTCTACGGCATGTCGATCATCTACGGCGTCACCGGCTCGCTCGAACTCGGTGTCATCAGCAATGCGGCGCTGCAGATGCCGGCGGGGCAGATCGGTCTGCTGTTCGGCCTTGCCTTCATCGTCGTCGGCGTCGCCTTCAAGTTCGGCGCCGTGCCGTTCCATACCTGGGTGCCGGACGTCTATCACGGCGCACCCACGCCGGTGACGTTGTTCCTGGCCGCCGCGCCGAAACTCGGCTCGTTTGCGCTGGCGTTCCGGCTGCTTGCCGAGGGCCTCGGTGCCGTGCACGCGACGGGCTGGCAGGACATGATCACGATGGTCGCGGTGCTGTCGATCATCGTCGGCAACGTCGTGGCGATCGCGCAGACCAACATCAAGCGCATGCTGGCGTATTCGACGATTTCTCACGTCGGCTTCATCCTGCTCGGCATCCTGGCCGGCACCAGCCAGGGTTATTCCGCGGCGTTGTACTACACGATCACGTACGTGATCATGTCGGTCGGCGGCTTCGGCATGGTCATCCTGCTCTCGCGCAAGGGCTTCGAAGCCGACAGCCTCGAGGACTTCAAGGGTCTCAACGCGCGCAACCCGTGGTTCGCGGCGGTCATGCTGATGCTGATGTTCAGCATGGCGGGCGTGCCGCCGTTCGTCGGGTTCTGGGCCAAGCTGGCCGTGATCCAGGCCGTGTTGAACGTTGGCAGCCTGTGGCTCGCGATCGTCGCCGTCGCGCTCTCGGTGGTCGGCGCTTACTACTACCTGCGCGTCGTGAAACTGATGTACTTCGACGAGCCGACGGACGAAGCGGCGCTGCAGGGCGGCGGCGGGGCGATGCGCATCGTGCTGAGCCTGAACGGGCTGGCAGTGCTGGCGCTCGGGTTGTACCCGGGATTGCTGCTTGAACTCTGCGCGCGGGTCATCCCGTAACCGGCGGCATCGGTGCGTTTTGGCAGGCGCCCGAATGATTTGATAAGAAGCACTGCCTATGTATAATAAGCGGCTCGATTGCGGGGTGGAGCAGTCTGGCAGCTCGTCGGGCTCATAACCCGAAGGTCGCAGGTTCAAATCCTGCCCCCGCTACCAAATTACTCACGTTCTGGCCGGAGGCTCCTAGCAGGGGTCTCCCGTCCAGCGTGAGTCGCACGAGTACACGGCCCGCGTCGTCCTTCTCGACGGTTGCCGGCCCCCCGATAAATCGGTGAATCAGCCCCCGCGCCCGCGTCAGTTCGTCGGGCGGCAGGTCTTGGCGGGGCAGCTCATCAATCACCTTTCGATACTGCCGCGCCAAGTCCGGGATCAGGCGAACCACGCGATCCGTCGAGCGGGTGTCCTTTTGCTCGCGGGCCGATATGAGGTCGGAGCGTTCCTGCGTGGCCCGGTTCAACGCGGCCTGCCCAACGGTCGGGGATAGCACGCCGCCGCGCATCAGGTTTCGCAGTTCCTCCACCTCCCGGTCTTTCGCCGCAACGGCTTGATCCGTGACCGGAGCGGACGGCGTGGCCTTGCGAGCCTCGCGCAACACGCGCCCGATTTCTTTCGTGGCGAGGGCAACGGCTTCGCCCGACAATAAATCGTCCCGGATCATGTCGGGGATTCGCTGCTCTAACTCATCGCGCCGGATTTTGGCGTCATTCGAGCACGCCGCAGGGCCGCCGTTCTTCAAGGTCATGCAGCCATAGTTGCGGGCATCCACGATGCCGAAGCTGCCGCCGCACGTGTTGCAGGTGAAAAGACCCGAGAGCAAATGCAGCGCCGGGCGTCCACGTTGAGTGCGCCGGGTGGCGCGAATGCTTGCGCTGCCCAGGTGGACCAAAGCCTGTCGAGCCTTCACCGCGTCCCAAAGTCCCTGCGGGACGATGCGCTGTGACTCGTCGGTGTAGGAATGGAAGGGCGCGGCCTCTTGGATCGGCTTGCGCTTGAGGCTGTTGGCGTGTCCGCGCTTCCATCGCGTCCGGCCCCATTCGATGCGCCCAGCGTAGCGGGGGTTATTCAGGATGCCGGTGCCGCGCAGCGCGTGACCGTGGATCGCGGTGGACTGCCACTTGCCATCGGATCGCTTGCCTTGGCCCGAGCCATTGCGGTTCCACGACGCGCCGGGGGAGGGGATGCCGTCGGAATTGAGGCGCGCCGCAATCTCGCGGGGCGAAGTTCCGGCCGCGTACTCGCGGAAGATACGCCGCACGATTTTGGCTTCGGCTTCCACGATTGCAAGAGCCTTCGCGCCGTCGGGCAACACAGTCGAGCGGTATCCGTAAGCCTTGCCGCCTGTCGGTCGGCAGGCTAGTGCTTTGCCTTCCTGTCCGCGGCGCGTTCGGTAGGCGGCTTCCGTCCGATCCAGTTCGGCCGCCGCGCCCATTACTGCCGCCATCATGGAGAAACTCGCCTGCCGTGAGTCCATGCCACTGACGGTGACGATGTGGATACCGAGGTCAAGAAGTTCCTTGATCGCCCGCCATTGCTCGGCCTGCTCACGCCAGAAGCGCTTGAAGTCCTCGGCGACAATTACGTCGAACTCTCCGCGACGAGCAGCGGCGAGCATGGCCTGATAGCCGGGACGTTCGGAGGTGCCGCCGCTGATCGCTTCATCGGCAAACCGATGCGTGACGGTCATGCCCTCACGTTCGGCCAACCGTTCGCAGACGCGAACCTGATCGGCGGTGCTCGCCTGTATGACGGTTGAGAACCGCGTGTAAAGCGCGGCCCGTAGTGCGGTGCGTGTCGTGGTGGTCATGGCGTGGTCCCCTGCAAGCCCTCACGAGGTCCGGGAAGCTGCGGAACGATTCGCCGCAGTTCGTTGAGCATCACCCGCGCTTGTTGGACGTTGGTGTCCTGCATCGAATTGTCCAGATACCACGCCAAGTCGGGGCGCAGCGTCTTGCGCGGCATATACGTGCCGTCCGTCGTGGTTGACCTAAAAGTGGCGCTTCCGGTCTCGCGGTCTACGAGCAGGATTTTTCGCCAATCTTCGTTGGGATCGTTGAGTACAACGAAGTATGGATGTTCACCCCACGACTTATCCGGCATCGTTATTTCCCGCAACAGGGTAGATCGCTCGGATGTGTTCATGTCGTCCGACGTTGCTACCGTGAACGCGGGTCGCCGCTGAAGATCAAAGTACTTTTCGTCCAAGCCCCCGAGGCTCTCCAGCTTCGTCAGCATGTCCAGCGCCGCAGCGGCGTTGATGCTCCAAACATGACCGCTCGTGACATAGAAGCGGCGGTTGTGGCCGCTCGGAGTGAGGCGCGTCCGCCAACTCACCACGTGCCACGTGTGACCCTCCCGATTTGAAGTGCGTGATTGCAGGGCCAACGTGACCTCGGGTTCGTCAGGTTGAAGCCTGTTCACGGAGTAGATTCTCTTGTATCGAGTGGTGGGCTCACCGCCGGCGGCGGCGTCCGACGGCACTGGCCTGTCCGCGGCTTGCGTCTCGATCCAGTAGTCCCGATAGCGTTCTGCGGCAGCGACAAGCGACTCTTGGCGCTGCTGGGTTGGGGCCTCCAAGAAGGCAGAGAACGCCTCCTGTAGACGCTGAGTGTCATTGGTAATCATACAATTAAGCCTCTGTTAGTGTTCTGTATGAATGCAGTGTAGATATACAAAAGTCACACTGCAAGCTTATTAAGAGATTTCACCAACTCAAGGCGCTTTTGTACATGGGGAGCACTCGCCGCCAAGCTCCACGAAGCGCGACCAAAGGCGGCGCAATTCCCGCTCGGCATCGGCCATTGCAGCCACCTCCCCGCGTTCCCGGGCCGCTTGCCGTCGGGCTTCCTGCTCGGCCGCCCGGGTCAGGAGCGCCCGCCGTTCGGTCGCCACGGTCGGCGGCAGCCACGCCCGGGAACTCGTCGCCGTCAGACTCATGGAAGAAGCCCGCCCACGCCGGGCCTTGCCGTCAATACCAAAACCGACAAGTTCGGCCCCGGCGCAGGCGAGCAATTCAATTCATCAAGCGGCATCGGTCGGGCTTCCAAGATGCATTTCCCGCCGCAACTGTTCGGCCCGCGCTTCAAGGTCCAGCGGGCCGAGCAGCATGGGCAGACTGGCCTCCAAGCTCCAAGCCGGACCGCTGATCTTGGATCGCAGCCACAGCAGCGCCAGTCCGTCGAGCACGGCATCCCGGGCAATGGCAATCCGGTGGCGCTTGGTGGCATGGGATAGGTGCATGGCAGATACGAGCAGCGCATCGGCTTCCTTTGAGCGCGCCTCAAATGCCGCCTGTCTGGCCACCTCACGCGCCTGCACTTCCGCCGCATACACGGCGTCCAGCGCGTCGAGGAGTTCGCTAACCGTTTCCTCGTGGTCCCGGCGAGCGACTACACCCGCGGTCTCCGCGGCGCGGCCCTGAATTGCCATGAACACGGTCCAAAGCCCGTGCCGTTCGCGGTCCAGGTTCGCGGCAACCCGCGCCGTCCACGTCGAACGGATCGCGGGTCGCCGTGAGGCCAGTTGTGTGACGTTCGACGCCATTACTTTGCCTTGGACAGCCTCGCAATTTCGCGCTCGGCTTCGGCGAGTTTCTGCGCCATGACGGCCTTGTCACCTTCGCGGACGGCGCGAAAGCCGCGGAAGCTGACGCGTTGGACACGCAGTTCCTCGTCGCCGTGCTCGTCGGTCAGGCGGTCGGCCAGTTCGACCGCTTGGTCGTCCACCGGCCAACCGCTGCGAAGATTCTGGAACTGGGTTTCGTAACACTGACCGGCGAATCCCGCGAGTTCGGCGGGGTTCATCTCGCCGAACGTCTTGGGCCGGGACGTGCCGGGCATGACTGGTTTCAACATGAGTTGTGCTCCTACTCGATGATTTCGAACGTGTGTGCGTTGGCACCGTCCACGCGGCCCGACTGCCAGATCGTCGCGCAGGCAGGGTGGTTGCGGATGGCTTCGATCAGGCAATCGAACTTCGGCCGTTCGACGTGCGCGAACTTGAGCCGCCGGGCTTCGGCTGCGAGCACGTCGCCCGCCAACGAAACGATCAGCGGGTCGGCAATGCCGCCCCGAATCGCGCCGGCCGCAATGAGTTCGTTCGCCGTTTGCTCGGAGAAATCCGCGTTGCGGCTGAACGTGACGCGGTTGCCGCCCGTGCGGCGCGTGATGGTGAGTCTTTCTTGGGTCATCGTCGGTTGAACCTCCTGCGGTTCGTGGTGGAAAAGTTATCGGTGGAAGGTCCACGGGCTTGCGCCGATACCTTCATCGGCAAAGGGCTGCCCGTAATCGTCGAACAGGTTTGACTCGGCGACATAGATTTCGCCGTCGGAGATCGCCGCCCGAGTCGCAAGCCACAACGCGCCGCAGGTTGCGGTCGCAAGGTCGTCATGCCCCCGGCTCGGGTGCGTGATTGAATCCCGGCCACCCGGGCGGATGCGTCGCTCAAGTTGCCGCAGTTGCGTGGCGAGTCGGTCGTGATCCAGAAGGCGAACCCGGCCGCTCGAGAACAGAGGCGTGCATTCCAAGTACAGGTCCGACGTGACGCGCTCGCACGGTTCGTAGTGGATGCCGTGCTTGGCGAGCGCCTGAGCCGGCCACGAACCGCCGAAGCGATCCCCGCGGACGGTCGTGATGCCGTATCGCTTGAACAGGACGGCAACCTGTTCGGTGGCCCCGTCCGTGCTGAATGGCGGCTTGAGTTCAAGCACCGCGTCGAGCACGGCCACGTCATCTTCACGATGCGCGACCGCCGCACAGTAGGAATCTGCGCCCGTGCCGCCGGCAGGATCAGCGAAGCCGTGGTACTGCATCCTCTCGGGGCGACCGGGTGCGTTCATAGGCGCGCGGATCAGCACGCCGAAGTCCATCGCCGCGGCTATCCATTCCTCGGCGTAGGCCGCGTCCGTGTCGTCGCGGAAGTCGCCGCCAAGCTCGGCCTTCGCGCTCGCTGGATCGTCGCGCCATGCGGCGTCCACGAAGGACCGCGAAAGGGTTGGGTTCAACTGGTGCCATGCACCCTTGATGACGAGGTGCGGTGAGTCATTGCGCCCGTAGTGGTCGCGGAAGGCGTTGTAGAGCAGCCCGCCCCGCATATAGGGCGATGAGATGACGAGCAGCCGCCCGCCGAGCGTAGCGAGGGCAGGGCGCACGGCCCGGGCAAGCTCAACGTCCGGGGTCGCGCTTTCCTCGCTGCGGAGCTGCGCCGCCTCGTCAATCACGAAATGGCAGAAGGTGTAGCCGCGCAACGTGCGATGACTGGCCCCGAATACTTCGATCCGTGTGCGGTGCTCAAACTCTATGGCGGTTGACGTCTCTCGGATGACCGCGCCGCGCAGGATCGGGGACGCTTCAATGAAGCCGCGGCAGTAGTCGAGCAGCACTTGTGCCTGCCGGGTGTTCGGCGCGGCCAAACCGGACGTGGCCCACTCACCCGGGGCAAGCCGGTCGCGGTAGTCGAGCGCCGCGGCATGAGTTGCACTCGCCGCTGCAAAGAGGCTCTTGCCGCCACGTCGAGCGGCGATGAAGGTAGCTTCCGTCGCATCGCGGATACCGGTGAAGTCCGTGCGGCCCGTCAGTTCCGTGGCGAGCGCGAGGTCCGCCGGCCCGAGCAGGCCCGCGTCGCCATCTTGCAGTCGAGCGATGACGCGAACCGCTCGGAAGCTCAACGCGTTGAACGTGCCGCCGGCAAGCTGCGGGTCCGTCAGGAACGTGTAGAGCCTCACGTGACAGCATCCCCGGAGGTCGTGGTCGAGCGCGTGTCCTGCGCCGTCTCCGTGGCTTCGGCGGCCTGTTCGATGTACTCGCGCAGCCCGACGGTCCGTGCTTTGCGCCCGGGTCCGAGGTCGGCGAGAAGTCGCTGCGCCTGCCGGACGGCCCCAAGGTAGTCCACAGGCATCCATGCGGGTACGGGCTGACTGCCCGGCACGAGATCAGCGCATTCGTACTGCACGATCTTCAACGCGAGATAGGCGGCCCGCTCCAAGTTGTGCAACTGCGTCCGGCTCAGGTGCTCCAGGCCGCCGTGATCGGACACGATGTTCCCGATGAATCCCCCGAGGAACCGGGCATCGTGGCCGCGGTAGTCGAGCTTCCACGGGAAGCCGGCCTTCCATCGTGTCGGCGCTTTGACCGGCAACCGGGATACGCCGCGGCGACGATCACGCTTCGGCACGGATAGTTGCCTCCTGAAAATCAGGGACGTGATTTGAGCGGCCCCAATGCCAAGTCTTTGACGCGGCGAGCAATGTGGCTTTTTTACCTGCAATCGGACGGGCCGGCGGTCGGCGGACCATGCTGCTGCGGCCGAAATCGCAGGGTAGGGCAGGCGACGGCGCATCTCCTGCATTCAGGTCAAGTGCAGTCCGAAGTGTTCGCCCGAGGTGGCCGCGTGAACACTGTGAACGCTTGTGTACCGCTTTTCGTATTAATTCCCCTTCACACGCGCGTTGTGAGCAAATACAAGGGAACCGTTCACAGGGGTTCACACTGTTCACGCCTCGTCACTCCAATGAGCTTGATCGGGCAGTCGGATGCCCAAGTAGCGATACCCGGCGCGGGTTCGCTTCCGCTCAAATCCGCGCTCTTGCATCGCAAGCCCGAAGGCCATCTGGGTGACGGGGTGCTCGCCGGATTCCTCCGTCCATGTTCGGTACGCGGTATAGAGAGCCTTCGCAGTCGCCTCGCCCAAGCGTTCCACCTTGCACACCTCCTCGATGAAGGTGCCGAGTACGTCCATCTCGGTGCGGTAGTCCTGCACAGCCCGAGTGACCGTCTCGGGTGGGCGCAGCCCGTCGCGCTGCCACGCGAGGCACCCTTGCACGGTCCACGCCAGAATCCCCGGCAGTTCCCCTCGCAGCTTGTCGAGCAGTCGCGGGTCGCGTTCCTCGGGCGGGATCGTGACGGTGAAGGGGATCAGGTGAATGCGCCGCCAGACGCCGTGATCCGTGCCACGGATGACCGGCTTGTGATTGCCACGAATCCACAACTTGAAAGCAGGCTGGAAGGTGAAGAACTCACGGTGCAGAAATCGGGCACTCACGGTGTCGCCGCCGGTCAGGTCCTTTATCAGCGGCTCATTGAATCGCTGCCCGTCGCCCGTCTCGTTGATGCTGACGAATCGCGCCCCGTGCAGGGCCGCCACGTCGTTCGGGATGCCACCTGCGCCGCGCTGCATGATCGTCTCTGTGCGGGCCGTGGTCGCGTAGTCGGCGACGAGCGCCTGCACGGTTTCTAGGAACACGCTCTTGCCGTTCTGCCCGAGGCCGTGACAGAAGAACAGGCATTGCTCGTCGGTGCGCCCGGTCAGTGTGTAACCGAGTGCCCTCTGCACGTAGTCGTAAAGCTCACGGTCCTTGCCGAGCACGCGCCACAGGAACGCATCCCACGTGGGGCAGTCGGCGCTCGGGTCGTACTTCACCGACACGATTCGCGTGATGCGATCGGCGGGAGCGTGGGGCCGGAGTTCGCCCGTCCGCAGGTCCAGCGTGCCGTTCTCGACGTTCAAGAGCATCGCGTCGGCGTCGAAGTCGGCAAACCGCGCCGGGATGCCCGGCTCCGATTCCGCGAGCGCAAGCATCGCCTGTAGCCGTTCGCGGGATTGCGAGCGCCGCGCCCACTGGAAAAGCTCTTTCTGGAACCGCGAATCCTTGATCTCGTCGAAGATGGCGAGAGCCGTATCCTTCGCCGCCCGCATCGCCCGCCCCGCATTGTCGGGGGTCCAGCGCGTGCCGTCCCAGACAAGCCAACCACGCTCCGGCGTGAAGCGCAGCCCGTCGCCGTGCTGGAGCGCGAGCCGCCGTGCGTTCGCCATGTCGGTATCAAGGATGGATTGTTCAGCCGGGGCGCTCGCACCGTTCTTCTGCGTCGCGGTCTCGACTTCGCGCCGTATGCGCTCAAGCTGTGCGCTCATGGCTTCACCCTGAGCGGTGCGACCACGGCCCGAGCTTCGCCAATGCGCCTCGCTGCGAGCGCGAGGCGCTGCCATGTGGCCTCGTCAATCTCCCGGTGTTGATGCAGGTCCGCAGCGATGACCGCGATGACTTGCGCCTCGTGATCGAGCGCCGCGAGCGCATCCGCCGCGGGAAGGCGCGGGGAACTCGCTCGGCGGAACGGCACGACCGTATCTCGTGGCGGGTACAGATCGTTGAATTCCAGCCGGACCGCCGCGAGGATGGATTCCACGTCGCAACCCGCGAAGTCGTGCAGCAGCACGCGCCCGCCATCAATTTCACGAATGGATAGGCTCGGGCTGCGGTCCTCATGCGCTGGACACTTTGCAAGCCATCTGCCCGGCCCGGATTGCCGCACGCCGTCGAGACGGTCGAGTAGCTTCGCGGCGGTCACGGCAAGTCCGCAGCCGGTGCCGCCGGCCGAAGCCCCGTCAGCCGCAGCCGGTGCTGCAACTGCACGCGCTCGCGTTCCAACAGGTAGATGGTCGCCCGGTGCTGCTCGATCATCTCGGCGACCGAGGCGAGCCTCGCCAGAAGGTCGCGCTGCTCGTCGGTCGGCGGGTCCGCCGTTCGCGGCGGATCAGGGGATCGGGATAGACTCGGCATTGCGAAAATCCTTTGCCCCGTCGCCCGAAAGGTCGCGGGGCTTTTTCGTTTCAGCGTCGGCAAGCGCGGCGGCTTCTGCGGCCAGAATCTCGCGGGCGGCCTGCTGCGCGAACAGCAAGACCAACTCGCGGATTTCGGGTCGCAGGGGCATGACGCTCGATCAGCGCGCCGCGTCGCGCTGTGACAGCCGAATGAGCGTCGAGCCGCGAATCACGCGCGAGCCATCCGATAATTTCAGGTGCTCAATCCGGCCTTGGTCAGCCCACACTCGCAAGCCGCTTGGGCTGTGCGGGGTGTTCGCGTTGCACTCGCGCAGCGCGTCGGCCGAGTCCTTTAACGTGTACAGCCTGCGGGGATTCAGTGGCGAGGGCATTGCGTCAGCTCCTTTCGGGTAGTTGCTGACGCGAAAACTAGAACGCCTTGCAAATTTCCGCTTAGGGTGGAAAATCTGCGCGATGACCCTCGGCTACAAAGGCGAGCTTTTCTACGTCAACTCCGCGACGGGCCGCCCGCCGGAGCGACTTCCCGGCGTGGACCCCGCGGGCAGCGTGCCGCTCGCGCAAGTTGTGAGCGAGGCGCGGGCGCAGGGCGTGGACGTGACGCCGGAGAACGTCGCCGGGACCCTCTTTCCGGGGCGGGTGACGATCAGGCGCGGGATTCAGCAGATCGGCAACTACACGAAACAGCGTGCCAACCAGATCATGAGCGAGCGCAACGTGACCGGCTCCGCGCCGCTGCGGATCGCGCGGCAACCTGCGTACACGCTCGATCAGCTTTCCGCGCTGGTGACGGCGCACGAAGCGCAGGCGCGCCAGAACAAGCGCCGCACGCCGCGGAAAGCCTAGTGTTTCAGGCGCGCCGGCGGTCTTTTGGGGTCACATCCAAGACTCTGTGCGTAATCCAAAAGCCGGCCCCCGCTACCAACGCATTCGAAGCAAGCGGCCCCTCCGGGGCCGTTTTGCTTTGTTGCCCCTGAGGGTTCCGTCGGATTCCCCACGCGTTCGGCGCCGCTTGTTCTTGACACCATCGGCCCGTCGGTTTCACATGACCCCATGAAATCGCGACTGGCCGACGATGCTCGCCGCAGCCTCCAGGAGGACGTCAAGCGGATGACCGCAGAGCAGCGGCTGGCCGCGTTTCTGGCGCATTGCCAGCTGATGGCGCAGCTTGCGCATGCCGGTGTTACCGGCCAGTCCCCGCCTCGAGACGCGGTATCGCCGAATGCGCGCTAGCGCACCGGGCCAGTCGGCGCTGCTGATGGCCGACGTCGCCGAGTCGCTTGCCCGGCGAGGGGTTCGATACGCGGTCATCGGCGCCATGGCGGCGGCGGTGCACGGCGTCGTCCGGGCCAGCCTCGATGCCGACGCCATCGTGGCGCTGCAGGTCTGCGAGGCGCAGGCCCTGCGACAGTCCCTGCTCGAGGAGGGCTATGAGGTTGCGCTGAGGACCGGCGACGTCGACGACCCGATTCCTGGGTTGCTCGAGATCAGGGACCGTTACGGCAACCGGGTGGACCTGCTGCTCGGTCTGCGCGGCATGGATCCCGAACTCCTGAACCGCACGCGGCAGGTCCGGCTCGGGGAAACGACCCTGGCGATCGTCGGTCGGGAGGACTTCATCGCCATGAAGGCATTCGCCGGCGGTCCGATCGACCTGGCCGATGCGCATGCCGTCATCGACCTGGATCGTGAGTTGCTGGACCTGGAACTGCTGCGTCGGGTGGCGCAGCGCTTCGGGCGTGATGCGGCGCGGGTCGTTGAAGGCCTCATCGGCACCGTGGACGATTAGGGCACCCTCGGCTGTGCCGGGTCATCGCGATTGCTCGGATCGGTAGCAGGCTCCCGCTACCAACGCATTCGAAAGGCGATGATCTCGCCCGGTTCGCCGATCGAGCCGGTCTTCGACCGTTGCGGCGGATTGCAGGTGAGAAAGGGCGACGCTTCGGTCATGCCGTACCCCTCACACAGCTTTTTCTCGCCGACGATGGCCTCCAGCTTCCTGATCGCCTCCACCGGGAAGGGCGCCGCACCCGACACTGCCACGCGTAGGCGAGAGAAGTCGACTTCGCGGAAGCGCGGCGAATCGATGAGCATCATGTACAGCGTCGGCACGTTGACCAGCACGGTCGGCGGGTGCCGCTTCATCATCGCGCAGAACATGTCGACGTTGCACGGGTCGGGCACCACCAGGAACTTCGCTGCATTATGGATCGACAAGAGCACCACCGACAGGCCGGGACCTGTGCGGTAGGCCTGGCCCGACCGCGCCTCGCTGCGAGGTGCCTCGAACCGGATCTGGAACGTTGCCTCGGTGTCGCGCGAGTGCCCGGCCTCCACCTGTTCCGACTCTGCCTCGACCTGATCGTAGCCTGCGAGCTGCATTCGCTGCTGCGTCAGTGCGTCCAGCTGCCGGTTGAGCGCTCAGTTCCACATTGCGCGAAAGGCGTCGACTTGTTGCGCACCGTCGATAGGCGCAGCATCCCGCCTGCGGCCGTCATCGTCGAGGGGAGGGAAGCGATCATGGACACCGGCAGCTGCAGGTGCTCGCGGTACTGACGGACGCAAGAGTCAGGCGCAACTGAGCACCCAGGCCGCACGACCGCGGCGTAGACGCATGAACCAACCGGCCGACTTCCGTCTCGAGACCAGCGACCAGGGCCAGATCGCCGTGCTGACCGGCGACTGGACGGCCGTGCGCATGGGCTCGGCCAATGAGCGTCTTGGCGCCGCGCTGACGGGTTCGCGCGACATCACCATCGACGCGAACAGCATCGACCGCTGCGATACCTCTGGCGCCTACGGCATCCTGAAGGCCATCGAACAGGCGGCCGAACAGGGCAAGATCAGCGCTCGCGCGGAAATTCTGCGGCTGCTGGACCTGGTCGCGCATGCCACCGCGGCGCCGCGGACGCCGGTCGTGGAGCGGCGCGCGCTCTACGATCTGTTCGAACGTTTCGGCCGCAGCGTCGTCAGCGTCGGGTTCGATTTCTACGAGCTCAACGTCTTCACCGGTAACCTGCTTTTCGCCATCGGTCGAGCGATCCGTCGGCCGGGCAAGGTGCGCTGGGCCGCCGTCTTCGCCCTGGCAGAGCGGGCCGGGCTGGACGCGATACCGATCGTCGCCACCACCACGTTCTTCATTGGTGCGGTGGTGGCCTTGCTGGGTGCCAACATCCTCAGCGATTTTGGCGCCCAGGTCTTCGCCGTGGACCTGATCGGCATCGCCGTGCTGCGCGAGTTCAATGTGCTGGTCACCGCGCTGCTGCTCGCCGGTCGATCGGCTTCGGCTTTCGCCGCCGAGATCGGGGCGATGAAGATGAAACAGGAGATCGATGCCATGCAGGTGCTGGGCGTCGATCCCTTCGACGCCCTGGTACTGCCGCGGTTCATGGCGCTGTTGTTCATCACTCCCTTGCTCACCTTCGTCGCGACCCTGGCGGGGCTGGCCGGCGGCCTGGTCGTCACCTGGTGGGTGCTGGACCTGGGCCCGACGCTGTTCCTGCAGCGAATGATCGACGATGTCGGGGTGATGCACTTCTGGGTCGGCCTCTCGAAGGCGCCGGTGCTGGCTGGGGTGATCGCCGCCATCGGCTGTCGGCAGGGCATGGAAGTGGGTGGGGACGTCGAATCCCTCGGCCGCGGCGTCACCGCGGCAGTCGTGCAGGCGATCTTCGCCACCATCATGATCGATGCGATCTTCGCCCTGATCTACATGAAGCTCGACATATGACGGAATCCGACGAAGCACCACTGGATCGGGACGCTCCGCCCATCGAGGTACGCGGACTGGTCTCGCGCATCGGCGATCGCACGATCCACGACCACCTGGATCTGGTAGTGAACCGGGGCGACGTCCTGGGTGTGGTCGGCGCCTCGGGCACCGGCAAGTCGGTGCTGCTGAACACGATCATCGGCTTGAGAAGCGCGGAAGGCGGTTCGGTGAGAATCTTTGGCCAGGACATCCGCTATGCCCGGCGGCGGCAATGGACGTCGATCAACCGCCGCTGGGGTGTCCTGTTCCAGCAAGGCGCCCTGTGGTCGAACCTGACGGTCAAGGAGAACGTGGCCGCGCCGCTCTTCGAGCACACCGACATGCTCAAGGATGAAATTGACCAGCTGGCGGACCTCAAGATCGCCCTGGCCGGCCTGCCGCCCGGTGCCGGCGCACTGAAGCCGGCCGAGCTCTCCGGAGGCATGATCAAGCGCGCCAGCCTGGCGCGCGCCCTGGCGCTGGATCCGGAACTGCTGTTCCTCGACGAGCCCACCTCCGGACTCGATCCGATCGGTGCGGCCGCCTTCGATGAACTGATCCGCGATCTTTCGGACAGCCTGGACCTGACCGTGTTCATGATCACCCACGATCTCGACAGTCTCTATACGATCACCGACCAGGTCGCCGTCCTCGCGGACAAGAAGGTGGTTGCCATGGCGCCGGTTCGCGAACTCGAAAAGTCCGACCATCCCTGGATCCAGGAGTATTTCGGTGGTCCACGCGGACGCATGGCATCCGGTTTGCGCGCTGCACGAGGAGCAGGCTGATGGAACGCAACGCCAATTACGCCCTCGTCGGTCTTACTTCGATCCTGCTGGTGATCGGCATGGTCGTTTTCAGCGTCTGGCTGGCGGCGTACAAGTTCAACCAGGACTATGACTACTACGACATCGTCTTTGCAGGACCGGTACGCGGCCTGTCGCAGGGCGGCGAGGTTCATTTCAATGGCATCAAGGTCGGCGAGGTGACGGCGATCTCACTCGATACGGTCGATCCCACGCAGGTGATCGCCAGGGCCAAGGTGACGTCGGACGTGCCGATCCGTGTCGACAGCTTCGCGACGCTGGAACCGCAGGGCATCACTGGTGTGAACTACGTGCAGATCACCGCCGGAACCCCCGCCAGTCGACTGTTGAAGCGGGCAGTTTCCAAGGGCACCGTGCCACGGATCCGCTCCGAGCGCGGCATGCTCTCCGACTTGCTGGCCAGCGGTGGCACTGTCCTGACACGTGCCGTCGAGGCCATGGACCGCGTCAACCGCGTGCTGTCGGAAGACAACATCAAGCGCATCAGCGGCGTGCTCGACAACGTAGAGGCAGCGACCGCGGAGCTGCGCGAACGCAAGGCGATCATTGCCGACGCGCAGCGCGCGCTGCAGAGCGCGGACCGCGCGGCGCAGCAGGTCGGCGCACTGGCCGCGTCGAGCAACGCCCTGGTCCAGGGCGATGGCCGTCTTATCGTCGCAAAGCTCGGTAACGCAGCCACCGACATCGAGGGCGCCGCCAGGGACCTGCGCACGATGATGAGCAGGCTGGAGGGTCCGACGAGCGACTTCGCCACCACCGGCCTGCAGCAGATCACGTCGGCCAGCGCCAGCCTGCAGCAAGCGGCCGCGAGCTTCGACCGGGTACTCGGCGAGATGCAACAGAGTCCTCAGGGACTGCTCGCCAAACCGCCAGCGCAGGAAATAGAGGTCAAGCCATGATCGCCACGCAGTCCACGATCCTGCAGGCCATGAGCCGCCGCGTAGCGCTGGTTGCCGCAGCGAGCCTGCTGGCCGGCTGCGTTTCGCTCTTTCCAAAGACGGAGCCGGCCCAACTGTATCGCTTCGGCGCCTCGACGCCGCAGTCGCAGGAGGTGGCGTCCGGCGAGCCAGGTTTCAGTGTCCTGCTGCTGGCGACGGGTTTCGATCGCGCCGCTGCCAGCGACCGCATCCTGACCGTGACCGGCACGCAGGCGGCCTACATCAAGGACGCGCGCTGGGTGACCTCGTCGGTGGCCCTGTTCGACTCGGCCCTGCAACGCGCCTTCGACGCAGACCAGGGTCCCGCCCGACTGCTCGACCACGCCGCGATCGCCCGCGCCGACTATGTGCTCAAGCTTGACGTGCGCACGTTCGAGGCGCGCTACGACCATGGTCAGGCCACGGCACCGACGATCGTGGTGGAGGTGCATGCAGCACTGGATCGCACACACGATCGGACCGTCGTGGGCGAGCGCAGCTTCAAGGCGTCGGTCACTGCCCGCGACAATCGCGTGGGCGACATTGCCGAGGCGTTCGACCAGGCCGTCGCCAGGGTCCTGGGCGAGTTGCTGGCATGGGTGAACGCGCGGGGGGAAGGCTGAGTCGTCCGGTTCCAGAAGGCTGACGACGTCGTGGAATCGCGCGGTTTCATGCCACGCACCGGTTCAGTCATCGTCCACGATGATGACGGTGATCTGTGCGATGTTGCCGAGCGTTGCGCCAGCGGTCGGGTCCTCGATGGCAACGTCGAAGAGCTCGGTGGATTCCATGACGGCGTCGGAAACGATCGGAATCAGGAGTGTCTTGCTCGTTTCACCCGGTCCGATGGATCCCTGGACCGTGCCCAGGCCGGCATAGTCGCGGTCCGCAATCGCACTGTCGTCGATGGTTCTAAAGCTGAAGGAGACCGTGCCCGCGGCGCCGCCGCGGCGCACCACGCGCAACGGCACCGCCCCAGCAGACTCGCTGACCGTGATGGTGTCTGCTTCGAACCCCAGTCGCCCGGGACCCGCTGCTGCGGCGATGACCGGTGTCGGCGCCACGGTCAGCGCAATGGCCGCCGCCATGTCCGGTGGAACAAGATCTTCGGCGGTCACCAGGGAGTCGGCGAGTTCCGTACCGGCCGGTGTGGAGTCCATTGCAGTGGAATCGACTGCTGAGGCGATTGCCTGCGGCGGTTCCTCGCGCGGGGCGATGGGCGCGCAATTTCATCGGGCAGTATTCCAGGGACGCTGTCAGGTGCCAGTCGCACCGAAGCGGCATATAGCCCAACCGCGAGGATGCCGAGGCCCACGACAGCCAGCCACCAGCGCGCAATGCCGGGTCGAACTGGGTGGCGCTCGAACCTGTGCCTGGGATGGGCAGGCTGCGGTGTTGCCACGAGGCCGAGCCCGACGAGCAAATCGGCGACGCTTCGCGGCCGATCGCTCCTGTTCCAGGCGAGGCCCTGGTGGAGCGCCCGCCACTCCCTCCGCGACAGGCCGCGAATACGGCGCGGTCGTTGGCCCTGGTCGCGCGCTTCCCGGGCTGAACATCGTCCGAACGGGTGTTCTCCACTCAAGAGCTCGTATGCCACGCAGGCCAGACTGAACACATCGTCGCGGACATCCGGAGCGGCGCCGTCCAACTGTTCGCAGCTCGCATACGTCGGTGTGGCCGCATGGAACGGGGGCGGGTGATCCGATATCCATGGCTCCGTCACGTGCGGATGCGCGAGGCCAAAATCCAGCACGCGCACGTCACCCTGCGTCGTGATCATCACGTTGCCGGGTTTGAGATCCATGTGCAGTACACCGCGCGAGTGCGCGTATGCGACTGCATTGCCGAGGTCGCGCAGGATGTCGGTCGCCGCCTGGCGCGGCAGCTTGCCGGGCCGGACGCGGCTGATCAGGTCGCTCAGCAGTTCGCCCTCGAGCAGCTCCATCGTGATGAAGTACACGTCGTCGTCGCGATCGAAGTCGAAGACGTTGACGATGCCTGGATGGGACAGCGCCTGCGCCTGGTGCGCCTCGCGGCGCAGTGCCTGCAGCGCATCCGGGCGATGGGCGAACTCCTCGCGCAGCACCTTGACGGCCACGTAACGATGCGACGGCGGCAGGTCTTCCTTGTTGCGGTCCAGCGCCCGGTACACAGTGCCCATGCCGCCGCGGCCAAGTTCCTGCTCGAGCACATAGCGTTGACGCAGCACGGTCCCGGGGCCTGCGGCGGGCCCGTTGGAAACTCGGGCGGCCTGTTCGGCATACCATGTTGCTGTCTGCAGCGACGGCAATGCAGCGCTTGAGGCGTGGTCGGTCAGCTCTGCCGGCAGCGGACTGGTGATGTCACGGTCCGGCTCGGCCGTTGCACTGGTCTCAACTTTGAATAACTGCAAACCCATGGTGCCGGTGCGATGTGTACTGTAAGGCGGGAGCATCGTTGTAGGCCATGAGTCCGCGCAGGTCCAGCAGATATCTCGATCGATTCGATCGAGCTTGAGCGCAGTCCTGGAGATATCCTGCAGGTTGGTCGAGTTGTGATCTGTAAGCCACGGAAAGGATGTAACAAACCGCGGCCGCGACTGCAGGCTCGAGAATTCCGTGCGCAGTACCACGAAGGGGTGAGGCGGATCCCAACACTCCCACACGATGTGACGGCGGTCGCAGTCGCGGTCGGCGTGCAGGCCTATCCTTCCCAAAGTATGGGAGGGTCAGCGCAGTGCCCAGGCAGAAGAAGCTCATAGAATCGACTTGCGACGCACCCATCGAGCGGCGCGGGCAGCCGCGAGGGGACGAGGGTGCCACGGACTGGGAGACCATCGTGCTCAAGCGGGTCGAGCGCCATGTCGAGTCCCTGTCGGGCGGCACCAGGTCCTGTGTGGACGCACCGATTCAGTCCAGTTGGGAGGAAGCTGCGCTCCTCGCACTGCGGCGCCGAATCCGGGATCTCAAGACCGAGTAGGCCGACGGTCGCCCCACCGCGTTTCTGCTGCGCGGCAGCGACGACATCGTCGGCGTCGAAGTCCTGCCGTCACGCTTCGTATTTGAAGGACAGTGAAACCCGCGCTCGGTACGCGACGACCTTGCCATCCTCGACTTTCATGTCGAGCTTGCTGACCTCGGCAACGCGCAGGTCACGTAACGATTTCGCTGCTGTTTCGACCGCACTGGTCGCCGCGTCCTCCCAGGACACCGTGCTCGTGCCGATGATCTCCGTGACGCGATACACGCCACCGTCTGCTTTCCTCTTCGCCATCGTGCGCACTCCCCTGTGTAACGAGGTGCGAGCCGCAGGAGGTGCGGCTCGCTGCCGTCAGCATACGCCTGCGGGAGTGCAGGCGACGAGCTGCGGCTTGTTGCGCACCAGCAAGGAGAGCAAGATCGCGCTTCGGGTCGTCATCGTCTAAAGGGGGGGGGAGCGTTCATGGACCTCAGCAAGCAGATTGCACGCGTCAAGGCCATCCTGGGAACGCCGCGCACCGAGTGGCCCGTCATTGCCTCCGAGCCTGCGACGATCGGCGGCATCTACAAGGACTACGTGCTGATCCTCGCCGCGATTCCAGCGGTGTTCGGCTTCCTGAAATACAGCGTCATCGGTATCAGCCTGCCGTTCCTCGGGACGTATCGCGCAGGCATAGGCACAGGACTCAGCGGCATGGTCACGAGCTACGTGCTCGGGCTGGCATCCGTCTACGTCCTGTCACTGATCGTCGATGCGCTGGCTCCCACGTTTGGTGGCCAGAAAAACAGCGTGCAGGCCTTCAAGGCGGTGGTCTACGCCTCGACCGCCAGTTGGATCGCCGGAATTGGCCAGGTCCTGCCGTGGGTTTCGATGCTGATCCTGCTGGCCGGCGGCGTCTACAGCATCTACCTGCTCTATCTCGGCCTCCCGCAGACCATGAAGTGTCCGGCTGAGAAGGCCGCCGGATACACCGCAGTCACCTTCGTCGTCGCGATCGTCCTGAGCTGGCTGATCAGCTTCGCCGTGGGCGGCATCATTGGCGTTGGCGGCGCCATGCGCGGTGCGGGTTTGCCCGGGGTCAGCGACTCGCGTGACGGTGGTGGCTTCGACAAGGACAGCGCCATGGGCAAACTGGAGTCCATGGCGCGGCAGGCCGAGGAGGCGAGCAAGAAGATGGAAGCCGCACAGAAGTCCGGCGACGTGAATGCCCAGCGCGAGGCTGCAGGAGACATCCTGTCGGCGGTGGCGGGCGGAGGAGACCAGGTCGAGTCACTGGCACCCGATCGGATCAAGCCGTTCGTGCCGGAGTCCCTGGCCGGGCTGAAGCGGACGGAGATATCGGCTGAACGCAACAACGCCATGGGGATGCAGGTCAGCGAGGCTCGAGGGACGTACTCGGACGATGCGGGGCGTTCACTGCGACTCGAGATCGTCGACATGGGCGGAATGAAGGGAATGATGGCGTTCGCCGGCTGGGCTGCCGGAGAGCAGGAGCGGGAAACGGACCAGGGTTACGAGAAGACCTACAAGCAGGACGGCCGGTTGGTCCACGAGGAATGGGACAGGGAGCGGAAGAGCGGTGAATATTCGACCGTGCTGGGTGAGCGCTTCTCGGTCAAGCTGAGCGGCGAGGCCTCGAGCATCGCGGAGCTCAAGACGGCGGTTGCAAGCCTCGACCTGGCAGGGCTCGAAGCCCTGAAGAACGAGGGCGTGAAACGAGACTGAAACTCAGAACTGCCGGCCGTCGGGAGGCAACGGCTTATACCTGTCGTCAATCCGTTGGGCCGTGCCACCGGGCGGGGCCCAACACCGCTTTGCGCTAATTGTTCTTGGCGCCTTGCTCGACCCACTGCCGGATGGTCGCAATCTCCGCCGGTTCGAGTGGCTTGGCCTCGCCATGCGGCATCTTCAGCGACGGGTCCGCGCGCCCTTCGATCAGCATGACGAGTACGCTCGTCAGAGGATCTCCAGGGAGGACCACGGGCCCGTATTGCGTGCCTTTCATCAACGTCTCGTAGTTCTCGAGTTCGAAGCCGCTCACGACGTAGCCGGCCTGTCCGGCAACGTGGCAGCTCTTGCAGTGCTTGTCGAGAACGGGTGCCACGTCTTTGGCATAGCTGATCTCGGGCGACCGCTGACAGCCGGCCAGCAGTGGCAGGGCGACCGCAGCAGCGGCGACACAACACAGGAATTTCGTGTTCATGACGACTCCGCGAACTGATCGATGTTGCACGCGACGTTCCCCCTCAAACCGAGGACCGGCAATCCGCTGATCTACGTAGTGAGGCGGCAGGTCGTGCTCGAGCTGCTTGCCGGTGCCGCCGCGGCGCTCGCGGCTTGCGCCGATGTTCGTGTGGGCCGGCGAGGGTGCCGGGGTTGCTCGCCCATCCGTTAAGTGCTATCGGTGTACCAATGCATGGTTGGCTCATGCGCGCGGCCGCCAGATGTGGCCCGGCCGACGAATTCAGCACTCTCCCGGTGGTTACCTTCCTGTCATGACCGACTCAGTGGCCAGCCGTCGTCCCGTGCTGATGATTGGACTGGATGCAGCGGAAATCACGTTGATCCAGCCGTGGATGACCGACGGCTTGCTGCCAAATCTCGCGGCCCTGCATCGTCGCGGTGTGCTGATGGAGTTGCAGTCCACGGCCCACTGGCTCGTCGGCGCGCCCTGGCCGGCCTTCTACGCCAGCAGCACGCCGGAGCGCTTCGGCATGTACCACTACCTGGTCTGGCGCCCGGAGAAGATGGCCGGCGAAAGACCGAGTCCCACGTGGATGCCGCTTGAGCCGTTCTGGCGACAGCTCCCGGGGAACGATCGGCGTGTCATTGCGGTCGACGTGCCCCTCTGTTACGCGCCAGATGCTTACGACGGCATCGAGTTGTCTGGTTGGGCGACTCACGAGCTGCTGCAGAAGCCAGGCTCGTCGCCGCCCGATCTGCTGGACGAGATACGCCGTGAGTTCGGCGCAGCTCCGTTCGATGAGGAATCCGCGCACGAACTCAGCGCAGCGGAATGCATCGCGGTTCGGGACCAGTGCGTCGAGACCGCGCGACGCGTCGGCGAGCTGGGCTGCTCGCTGATACGGAAGCATCCCTGGGATCTGGCGATCGTCTGTTTCTCCTCGACGCATCGGGGCGGGCACCTGCTGTGGGACCGAAAGATTCGCAAGGGCCGCACAACCGACGTCCAGCTCGAGAAGATCGCGAACGCCCTGCGCGATATCTACATTGCTTGCGACACGGCGGTCGGTCGCCTCGTCGACCAGGCCGGTGACGACGCGGCGGTGATGGTGTTCGCATTGCATGGAATGGGACCGAACAACGATCGAACGAGCATGCTGCCGGAGATGCTGGCGCGCGTCCTGGGTGAAGGTCGGGACGGTGAACAGCCGGCTCGCCGGACCCGGCTGACCGATCGGCTTCGCAAACTGGTGCCAGACGAACTGCGGGCACGCGTCAAGCAGCGCCTGCCGCAGGTCATGCAGGACAGGCTGACCCTGCATTGGCGCTCGAGCGGTCTCGATTGGTCGCGAACCGAGGCATTCGTGGTCTTCTGCGACCTCGACGGCTACATCCGGATCAACCTGCGCGGACGCGAACGTGATGGCATCGTGCCGGTGGAGAGGTACCGGTCTCTCTGCGAACGAATAGCTGAAGACCTACGAACCTTCAAGGATGCCGATACCGGGGAGGCGCTGGTCAGCGAGATCGGCTTTGCAGAGCAGATTTTCGCCGACGGGCCGATGCGCCAGTACCTGCCTGACATCGTCGTGCGGTGGAATGCTTCTGCGGCTGCCTTGCATCGATGCGTCGTGTCGGACTCGTTCGGCTCGATCGCATGGCCGACTCCCGGGCGGCACCCGTTGGGTCGATCCGGCAATCACCGCCGGCGTGGATTCGTGATCGGAGCAGGCGGCCCGTTTGCGGACATGCGGAACCCCGGCGACGCCCACGTCCTCGACCTGGCGCCGACCGCGTTGGATCTGCTCGGGGTGCCGCAGCCGGCGTCCTTCCAGGGACGCAGCCTGTTGCGCGAGTCACGTTAGGGCATGTCGTACCGGGACGCACGACTCCTGCACGGCGAGGAGATCGATGTCGACGTCGCGGTCGTCGGCGCCGGGGCGGCAGGCATCGCGCTCGCGATGGAGTTCGCGGGTGACCACGCGCGGGTGGCGCTGATCGAATCGGGCGATTTCACCCATCGGCACACCACGCAGTTCCTCTACCTCGGCGAGAATGTGGGCCGTAGAAATCACTCGACTGCGTTCTCGAGGTTTCGCCGGTTTGGTGGCAGCACGACCCGGTGGGGCGGGCAATGCCGGCCGCTGGATCCGGTGGATTTCGAGGATCGCGCAGGGATCGACGACAGTGGCTGGCCCATCAGTCACGCGCAACTCGAACCGTACTACCGGCGTGCGTACCGCTTCTGCAAGCTGTGCAGCTGCGACTTTGCCCCGGCCGGCTGGCTGGAGTCGTTCGGGGGCGCGCTGCGCGTGTCGAGCGACCTGCTGCAGACACGCATCTACCAGTTCAGTCATCCCACCGATCTCGGGCAGGCGTATCGCGAGAGCCTGCGATCCGCCGGCAACATCGACGTCTACCTGAACGCGAACCTGGTGGAGATCCTGACCGACCCCGACGCGAGGCGGGTGACAGGCCTTGTCCTGGCAAGCTTGAATCGTGCGAAGCTGACAGTGCGAGCCCGGCACTATGTGCTGGCCTGCGGCGGGATCGAGAACGCCCGGCTGCTGCTGGCCTCGACGGGCGTACGGCCGAGTGGTCTGGGAAATGACCATGACCTGGTCGGGCGCTACTTCATGGATCACCCCTACTTTTTCCCAGGCTTCTATCAACCGGCGCACCCTGGACTCGACAAGAGCCTGTACGTCATCGAGGGTTACGAACAGGTCGGCAGCAGGCAGAAAGTTCATGCTGCGATCAGCCTGAGTGATCGGCTGCTGCAGCAGGAGCGGCTGAATGGTGCATCGGTCTACCTGTTGCGACGCCCTCGCTACAAGGCTGTCGCCGCCTATGCGTCAACAGGCGGAGGCGCCCTGAACAACCTGCTGGATGTCCTGCGGCACCGCGAGCATCCGGATGGGCGCGTGGGCCAGGACCTGCGCGACCTCGTCCGCGACCTGACGAATGCGGGCAGGACTGCCTGGGACAGGGTCCGCGGCGTCCTCCAGCGGGACGACGTACTGGCCCTGCGCGTGGTCCTCGAGACGACGCCGTGTCGTGACAGCCGGGTAACGCTGGGACCTCGCCGGGACTGGTTCGGAATGCCCAGGGTCCGGATCGACTGGCGCGTCAACGAGGCGGACAAGCGCGGTTACGAGCGGTTGATGGCGGTCCTTCGCAGCGAACTGCCACGCCTCGGGCTCGGGCATCTCGTTGAACACGGGACGTACGACGCTGACGGCTGGCCGCGGTCGATGGCAGGCGGCAAGCATCACATGGGCACCACGCGCGTGCACGTGGACCCTGCACACGGCGTCGTCGATGCCGACTGTCGGGTGCACGGCATGGACAACCTGCACGTTGCCGGCAGTTCGGTCTTCCCGACGGGAGGCTATGCAAATCCGACCTTCACGATCGCGGCGCTGGCGCTACGGCTGGCAGACAAGCTCAAGGACCGCCTGAATCACCCGGCCGCTTGAGGTGGAGGCGGTGTTCACTGATGCGCGCGTTGCCCGACAGCACGGCATTGGCATCCAGCAGCATGGTCTTCCTGTACTTCAGCAGGAACACGCGCGACAGGAACGACGGCTTGTCGTAAGCGTGCGGCACGGCATCGACGCTGACGGTTCCCTGGAATACACGGCCGCTGCGCAGGTCACGAGCAGTCATCTCGAGCCGGACGCCGGGTCCGGTCAGGGCCTCGACGATCTCGATCCCTGCGGCGTCGAGACGCGCACACTGGTCGTGATAATTCACCGCTCGCCCGTCCTGGTCCACGGCTTCCAGGTGCCGATCCGCCAGCAGACACCAGTGCGTCTCGCCGAAGCGGTCAAGCAATCGGCGCAGGCCGTGCTCGCCGGAGGCGCCGTTGCAGCTGAACACGTGTAGACGCGACTGCAACGGGGGCGGGAGGCCCGGAACCGCGGCGCGTCCGGAGGTGAGCAGCACGATGGCCCGATCCACGCCCGCCGCGAAGTGTGCCTCGAGGGTCCGGCAGAGCCGGTCGTCGACGTGGTCGACGGCCATGAACAGGCGCACCTCGGGACTTGCATTGCGATGCGCGAGCGCCGGCATGCCGCCGGTGAGCGTTTGCGGCCTGACCTGTCGATAGTCGAGGTTGCGCTGCAATGCCAGGGTTGCACGCCGCGCGGCATACGCGCGCTTGCGCAGCGCTTTCATCAGGCTGCCCATCAGACGACGCGCCTGTCCCCACCTTGGGCGCGCGGGCCGCCAGCCCGCCCACGGCGTGCGATCCAGCGCGGCGAAGAAGCTGCTGCTCTCGGCCCAGTCGTAGTCCCAGTGCCACGGTTTCTTCGCGGTCAGGTAATGGACGATGGAGACATGCTCATGCGGCCACTGCGCAGCCCACTGTGACGGCACGTTCCAGCGCGGGTCGAGCGCGCGATACTCGTCCCTGGCAACGACGTTGAGCGCTTCCTGCTCGTACCAGAGCACGTCGTCGCCCAGCACGCGCAGGTAGGTGAAGGCCCGCAGCGCCAGTTGCGATCGACGCCACTGCGTCAGGTTCATCAGCAGGACGCCGGAATTGAGGCGGGCGCGGTCGCGTGTCAGGCCGAGCTCGCGATGGTACCGGACGCCGTCGACCAGTCGGGCCTTCATGTCGGGCGTGCAGAGTTCGTGTGCGGCGGCGAACGCTGTCGCCGATACGTCGGTCTCCCAGAGTGATGAAAGGTCTTCCCGGACGATCAAATCGCAGTCGAGGTAAAGCACCTTCTCGACGTCGCCGGGCAGCAGTTCAGGCAGCAGCAACCGCAAATAGCAGACTGGGGAGATGTGGTCGTAAGCCCGGGTGCCGAACCCCTCCCTGCACAGTCCCGTCGTGTCGACGTCGATGCGGTGCCATTGCGCTCGACCCTCAGGCAGCGACCTTGTCAGGCGATCCCAGACCGGCGCCTTGAGGTCATGCCCGAGCGCATGGATGACGAGTCGGCGGTCTGGATCCAGGTTTGCGGCCAGCGACGCCAGCATGGCCGCGAGCGGCATGGCGTAATTCTCGTCGCAGGTGACGGCGACGTGGACTGGGTTGATATCGTCGGTCGAGCGCGAGCTCATGCGACGGTATCTAGCCCGGACGCCGTCGCCGACGCAAGTTGCGGTTGACGGTGAATCTCCTGCCATCCCGCAGACCGTGATTCAATGCCTGTTCTCCGCGGTCAAAAAGTGCAAGGCTCTGCTGTCTTTGCCGTTGACGGCCGGACCGAACGAAGGGCCATCGTTCCCGAATGAAGCGCCATCTTGTCGTCATGCTCCCTGCGTGCCCGTGGCCTGCCGCGCGCGATACCCCGATTGGCTTCAGGGCGACACGTTGACGGGTGTAACGCAAGCGGCGGTCGAGCAATCTGCCCCCGCGGTGGGTGCGGTGGTCGTCAACTACAACGGTGGGCAGCGAGTGCTCGGCGTCGTGCAGGCCTTGCTGGAGTCAGGGCCTGCATTATCCGAGATCGTCGTCGTCGACAATGCGTCCGACGACGGCAGCGTCGGCAGGATCGGCGAGTTGTTTCCGACGGTGCGACTGGTCGCGCTCGAGACGAACCTTGGCCTCTCGGTCGCGCGCAACATCGGACTCGACCTGCTGCGTGTGCCGCTGGCCCTGCTGCTGGATCATGACGTCTACGTCGGTGCAGGCAGCGTCGAGCGCATGGTCGCCGCCTACGTCAAGCACCAGCCGGCCGTGGTCTGTCCCCGGATCCGGCTGGTTCCGGAACGCCACATCGTCCAGACCGACGGCGCGTCGCTGCATTTTCTCGGCACGCTGGCCCTGCGAAATGCCTACCGTGACGTTGCTGCCACACCCCAGGTGTCGGGATTCGTGGACGGGGCCATCGGCGCTTGCCTGTTGATGGACCGCGTCAAGGTGATCGAGGCCGGGGGATTCGACGAGGCTTTCTTCTTCTACTTCGAGGATCTGGAGTTCGCACTGAGATTGCGGCTTCGTGGCGAGCGCTTCTGGTGCGAGTCTACGGCAGAAGTGTTCCATGAGCGGGCGGACGGCACGCCCGGGCTCTCTTTCCGCGGGCAGCTGAGCTATCCGAAGCGTCGCGCGTACCTGACGATGCGCAACCGGCTGATCACGATCCTCGTTCACTATCGCTGGCGGACGCTGCTGGTCCTGCTGCCGGTCCTGCTCCTGTATGAGCTGGCGTCATTTGTCCAGTCAGCCCGGATGGGCTGGCTGCGTCAGTGGGCGCAGGCGTGGACGTGGCAGTTGCAAAACCTCGCGACACTCACCGCCCGACGGCGCGCGGCACGGGCCAGTCGGGTTGTCGCTGACCGCGACGTTCTCACGGGTGGCATGCCCCCACTCGCGCCTGGCCTGGTGAATTCGCGACTGGAAGGTCTCTTTCTGACCGTCTTCTCGGTCACCGTGAACGGCTACTGGCGACTGACTCGACGCTGGATTGGCTAGGTGAGTCCGCCAGTCATTGAGGTCCGTCGGCCGATGCATGTGACATAACTGAGCGATCGCTTTGCGCGATCGGACGCTATGTCATCAGGATATTGCGACGCGTCACGCAACTATGATCTAAAGAACTCCTGCCGGGTGCCTGTCTGCGTCCAGAATGGCAAGGGATGCAAAGCTCCGACACTCAGGAAAAGACCGGCGTCGACAAGCAGCGCCACTTCATACGGGCGATGTGCAAGTCGGCCGACGCCGAGTCTGCAACGCAGGACGAGCGTGCGCTGCTGGAAGCCATATTGGCGGCGCTGCTGCACGGCAAGGACGTTTCCGACCTGATCGGAACCCGGCGGTCTCATGCCCGCCGACCCTCCGATCCGATCCGGATCGCGATTCACTACCTGTGCCTCACGCGACTGAAGCACGTGAAGCCCGTGGAGGCGTGGCGCACGGTTGGCGAGGCCTGGGGACTGAAGAAGCGCGAGGTGCAGCGGATCATCGCCGACAACGGGGTCACAGCCCTGGCATTGCTGCCGAAGTTTGCCGTCACCCCAGACACACTGCTCCGTAACTGTGAGCGTCACGCGCGCGGCGTGCGACCCGACCGTCGGCGAGCCTACCGTACGGGTCTTACGCCTGGCGCGAGCGAGCCGCCGTCCCACAGGTGATTCGGGTCCGGGTAGAAGGTGATCGAACCGCTTTCGCGTCCGTGGGGTTCGTGAAAGAGGACGAGCCAACCCCCAGGCACCGTGGCGCGCAGCAGGACACAGTCCGAATGCCCGGATAAACCGTGCTGGCTGAGGGGTTCCCAGGTGACCGTCGGCTTGCCCTGCATGCTATCTCCGCCAGATTCGAAGGTCAGAGGTCACGCTCACGGTGACAATTTGCACCTTCACGGCGGTAACGTGCAAGCGGCGCAAGGATTGTCGCCAGTCGTCCGGACCTCGAGCCGACATCGTCGGCCTGGACCGAGCGCCAAAACGAGACGTGCGTGACACACGTCGGGTCACAAGGAGCGGCCTCACTGGTATTTTGGCGCGCTGTGACTGAGATGAAACGACCCTGATGACCCAAGAAGACCGGCCTCCCTGGATCTACCGGTTTGTTCCGGCGCTCGATTCGCTGCGCAGGTATCGTCTGACCGACGCGCGAGCGGACCTGCTCGCCGGCATCACGGTCGCTGCCGTCGCGGTCCCCCAGGCGATGGCCTACGCCCTGGCCGCGGGACTGCCGGCGGAGTACGGCCTGTACACGGCGATCATCATGACCGCCGTGGGTGCACTTTTCGCCTCGTCCAGGCAACTCATCAACGGTCCGACCAACGCGATCTCGATCGCGGTCCTGAGCGTCATCAGTATCGTCCCGAGCGTGGACGAAAAGATCCAGGCCGCGGTGCTGCTTGCGTTCATGGTGGGCATCATCCAGCTCGTCATCACCTCGATGCGTCTCGGCGATCTCACCCGCTACATCTCTCATTCCGTCATCATCGGCTTCACCCTGGGTGCTTCCGCGCTGCTCGTCCTCGACCAGATGAAGAACCTGCTGGGCCTGGCATCAATGGGCGGGGTTCACGACACTTTTCTCTATCGATTCTGGCTGACGATGACCCAGGGCGGGGACGTCAACACCGCAACGCTGTCAATCGGACTCGCCACGATCGCGATGGTGCTAGGGCTGCGCTGGCTCAAGAACCTGCTTGGACTGCGCCTGCTGCCCGAGCTGCTGATAACTGTGCTGACCATGGCAGCCGTGGTCGCCTGGCTCGGGCTCGAGGCCAACGGCGTGCGTGTCGTGGGCGCAATTCCGGCCAGGCTGCCGACAGCGGCGCTGCCGGCGATCGACTACGAATTGATTCGTGAACTCTCGGGCGGCGCGCTCGCGATCGCCATCCTCGGCCTGCTGGAGGCCATCGCGATGTCCAAGGCGATTGCCACGCAGACACGGCAACCGCTCAACATGAACCAGCTGTGCCTCAGCGAAGGGCTCGCCAACTTCACTGGCAGCTTCTTCCAGTGCATGCCGGGGTCGGGCTCGCTCACGCGCTCGGCGATCAACCACCAGGCAGGTGCAGTGTCGCAGTGGTCGGGCGTCGTGTCCGCTGCGGCGGTTGCGCTGATCATGGTGGCGTTGGCCCCGTATGCCCGACTGATTCCGCGCGCTGCGCTGGCCGGGATACTGATCGTCTCGGCGTGGAAGATGATCGACTGGGGCGGACTTTTCTATCACCTCCGTGTGACACGTTTTGACTCGGTAATCATCGGCGTGACGGCTTTTTCGGCGGTCGCCATCTCGATCGAGTTTTGTATCCTGATCGGCGTGGTCATGTCATCGTTGCTGACGGTACGGCGCGCAGGTCGCATGCTGCTGACCGAGTTCACCATCACGCCGGACGGCACGATCCGGGAGCGCTTCCCGGACGACGCGCGCTGCAATCGACTCCTGATCTACGGGCTCGAGGGCGAGATGTTTTTCGGCGCATCGGCTGCGCTCGAACGCCATTTCGAGCGGATCGAGCAGCGGATCGACGGCCACACGCGCGTGGTCATCCTGCGGCTCAAGCGCGCTCGCAATGCGGATGCCGCCGGCATGATCATGCTCAAGGAGTTCGTCGACCGTGTCCGGGCTCGCGCCGTGGACGTGATCCTGTGCGGGGTGCGTGCCGACCTGGCGCAACGTCTGGAGACCACCAGGCTCAGCGACCGAACCGGCGCGACGATTTTCCGCGAGGAGAGAGTCCCGCTCACCAGCACGATCCTGGCAATTCGTCACGCCAACCAGCTCATCGGTGATCATTGTGCGACCTGCCCGCGCCGAGGTTCGGGCGAAGGCAATCCTGCGCTTCGCTACGTCTTCTGAGCGTCGGCCGGGCGAAAACCGCGCGAAATCAGGCCAATCGGTGTATCCTACGGCCCGAAGTCTGGGACTACCCGCAGGTTGGGCGAGCTGGCACATGGTTGCCGGAACCTCTCCCCGCTACAGAACATAGGCCGGTCGCTTCGAAAGGGGCGGCCGGCTTTCTGGTTCATGGACCGGAGCCGGCGCGCCTTTCGTGTGCGGTTCGATTTCGAGTGGGATGTCACCCACCGCGCCAGATGCCTGCATTTTCGGTCCCGCGTGAGAACCAAGATGCAAAGCAATCCCCCTGACGAGCAAGCCGTCCTGACGTTTGCCGAACTCGGCCTGTCCACGCCCCTGGTCGCGGCCCTGAAAGACGTTGGCTACGAATCCCCATCCCCGATCCAGGCCGCCACGATCCCGGTGCTGCTGGCCGGGCACGACCTGATCGGCCAGGCGCAGACCGGCACCGGCAAGACTGCGGCATTCGCGCTGCCTTTCCTGTCGATGCTGGACGTCTCGCGCCGTGAGCCGCAGGTGCTGGTGCTCGTCCCTACCCGCGAACTCGCGATCCAGGTCGCAGAAGCCTTCCAGAAATACGCGCACCACATGCCGGGCCTGCACGTGCTCCCGATTTATGGCGGCCAGAGCTACACGCCGCAGTTGAATGCGCTCAAGCGTGGCACGCACGTCATCGTCGCGACCCCGGGTCGCGTGATGGACCACCTGCAGCGCGGCACGCTGAGCCTGGCGACGCTGAAGTACGTCGTGCTCGACGAGGCCGACGAGATGCTGCAGATGGGCTTCGTCGATGCGATCGACGAGATCCTTGGCATGGCGCCGAAGGAACGACAGGTCGCGCTGTTCTCGGCCACGCTGCCGAAGCCGATCCGCAACATCGCGCAGAAGCACCTGCGTTCGCCGCGCGAAGTCACGATCCGCTCGAAGACCACGACGGCGACGAACATCCGCCAGCGCTACTGGGTCGTCTCGGGCATGCACAAGCTCGACGCGCTCACGCGCATCCTCGAAGTCGAGGCCTTCGACGCGATGCTGGTGTTTGCGCGCACCAAGCAGGCGACTGTCGAACTCGTCGAGAAGCTCGAGGCACGCGGCTTCGCGTCGGCGGCGCTCAACGGCGACATCCTGCAGGCGCAGCGTGAGCGCACGGTTGCGGCGCTGAAGGCGGGCAAGGTCGACATCGTCGTCGCGACGGACGTCGCCGCGCGCGGGCTCGACGTCGACCGCATCACGCACGTCGTCAACTTCGACGTGCCCTACGACAGCGAATCGTACGTGCACCGCATCGGCCGCACCGGCCGGGCAGGGCGCAGTGGCGAGGCGATCCTGTTCATCTCGCCCCGCGAGCGGAACATGCTGCGGATCATCGAGCGGGCCACGCGCCAGCCGATCGAAGCCATGAGCCTGCCGACGCTCGAGGACGTGAACGAGCGACGCGCGACCAGGTTCAAGCAGGAGATTGCCGACGCCGTCGAGTCCAGGACTGGCGATGCGTATCGAGGCGTCCTGGAGGACTATCTGCGCGAGACCGATGCCGACCTGCTCGAGGTGGCGGCGGCACTGGCCGCGATGGCGCGGGGCGGCAAGTCGCTCGCAGTGTCGAAGCGCCGCGAGTCGACGGGCGAGCCGGCGGCACCGCGCGAAGCGGCTTCATCCGACAGAAGTGGTGGTGACGAAGGTGCTTCGCGCCGTGGTGGACCGCGTCAGCGCGGCAGGAACGACGCTCCGCAAGCGACGTTCCGCCTCGAAGTCGGACGCAGGCACGGCGTATTGCCGGGCAACATCGTCGGCGCGCTGGCGCACGAAGGCGACCTGCACGGCACCGAAATCAACGGCCTCAGCATCCGCGACGATCACACGCTGGTCCGGTTGCCGGCCGATATTTCCGAGAGGACGCTGGCGCACCTGCGCAAGGTCGAAGTCCGTGGCCGTCCGCTCGAGATCAGCCGCTACAAGGGCCGCAAGGAGTCGGAGTCAGACGGCTGACGTTGGCCCGGTAAAACGGCCGTGCAGGGCGGACCTTACGTCCGACGATTGCGCCGGCCCTCGCCACCAATCCGGTGACCGCCCTTGGCGCCCGGCGCCTGCAGCGGACCGAGTTCGGCAATCACTTTCGCTTCGTCCGGCCTCGCGCCAGCGTGATGGTGGTGCAGTGCTGCATGCATGGCCGAGAGGTGGCCGAACGTCGTGCCACAGCAACCGCCGATGATGCGCGCACCGGAATCGGCGGCCAGGTCCACGTAGGTGGCCATGAGGTCCGGTGTGCCCGAGTAGTGGACTTCAGCGCCGATGAATTTCGGCACGCCGGCATTGGCCTTGGCGATGATCGGGATGCCGGCTTGCTGCGCGGTCATGCCGAGGATGCTGACGACCAGGTCGGATGCGCCGACGCCGCAGTTGGCGCCGATCGCGAGCGGCGGCGGGTTCAGCGACTGCGCGAATTCGACCAGTGCCGCGGGCGTGATGCCCATCATCGTCCGCCCGGCGGTGTCGAAGCTTGCAGTGAACGTGTAGGGCATGCCGACCTTGGCAGCGGCCATCGCGGCGGCCCTGATCTCCTCGAGCGACGACATCGTCTCGATCCAGGCGACGTCGGCGCCGCCTTCCTTGAGTCCACGGATCTGTTCTTCGAAGACTTCGATCGCCATCGCTTCGGTCAGTACGCCGAGCGGTTCGAACAGATCGCCCGTGGGACCAACTGAGCCCGCGACCACGACCGGGCGTCCTGCCTTGTCAGCGACCGAACGAGCGTGCTGGGCGGCGAGACGGTTGATCTCGCGCACGCGGTCCTGCATGCCGTGCAGCATCAGCCGTCGTGCGTTACCGCCGAAGCTGTTGGTCAGGATGATGTCCGATCCCGCGTCGACAAAACCCTGGTGCAGCGCCCGCACACGATCCGGATGCTCGAGGTTCCACATTTCCGGCGCGTCACCGGAGGTGAGGCCCAGCGCAAACAGGTTGGTGCCGGTGGCGCCGTCGGCGAGCAGGGTGCGGCCGGACGCGAGCAGGGTGGCGAGCATGGGATTCCAGGGATGGGGAGCGGGTGTGCGGACGCCAGATTTTAACCGGCGCCGGATCCCGACGACAGGTTGATTCAGGGCCGCGGTGGGGGCGCAGGCTTCCAGTCGCCGAACAGGAACGTCAGGGCGCCAGGCAGGCGTTTTTCCCAGGCAGCCTCGGTGTGCAGGGCTTGCGGATCGACCACGAAGCGGAAGTTTGAGTCGTCATAGCCGGCGGCGCGGAAGTTCGCTTCGACCTGGCGGACCAGCCCGATCTTCTTGTCGCTGGTCACCGGATCGGAGGCTTCCTTGCCACCGAAGGCCATGAACACCTTCACGGGCAGGGCCACAAGAGGGTTCGTGTCGCGCACCAACTGGCCCATGCCGACTTGCATGGACGGGCTCTCAATCAATCCATAGCCGAAGGTGCCGGGCTTTGCGAGCAGCGCATACAGGGTTGCGACCCCACCGTAGGACGAACCGCCGATGCCGGTGTTCGGCTGGCCCGGCAGCGTGCGGTAGTTGCTATCGACGAGCGGCATGACTTCTCGGGTCATGAAATCGGGGAACAGCCTGCCGGCCGGCTCGTCCATGTCGGGATTGCCGATGAAATCCTTGTACGGCAGGTACTCGCGCGCGCGGTCCTTGCCGGCGTGATCGACGCCGACCACGATCAGGGCCGGGATCTTCTGTGCCGCGATCAGTTGCTGGACCGTCTCATCGACGCTCCATTCGTGGTGGCTGACGTCGCTCAGGCACGCGTCGAACACGTTCTGGCCATCGAGCATGTACAGGACCGGGTAGCGGCGATCCTTGTTGGCGGCATCGCCATACCCTGGAGGCAGCAGCACGCGGATCGTCCGCTCGTTGCCGAAGATCGCGCTCTTGAGTGCATGCAGGCGGAGGTCGCCGCTGACCGTCGACTTGCAGACCGCCGCAGCCGGGGCGCTCTCGGCCACAGTTGAACCAGCGATTGTCGGACCCGCGATGGCCAGGCCGGCAAGGAGCGCGAGGCAGGGGAATGTCGTGCGCATGGTGCTTCTCCAAGCGCGGCATTTTAGCGCGCTGTACCATTCGCGAACGATGAAGATTCATTCCACGTTGCTGCTGGCTTGTGCCTGCGCGTCCACCCTGTTTCAACCTCGAGTCTGCGACGCCCAGGCGGTGCAGCCACGCGAGGCGCTGGAGGACGCGAAGCTGTACTTCACCGCGCCGTTGCGCTGGGATGGCCGCGACTGGCTCGAGTTCGGTGGCACGCTGGTCGCCATCGGCGTCATCCACGAATTCGACGACGACGTGCGTGACCACTTTGTCGATGCCAGTGCACCGCTGGATGGCGAGGACCCGAACAACCTCGACGACGCCTTGCCTGCTGCCGTCATGCTGGCAGGTACATGGCTCCTTGCAGGGATCGTTGACCAGCCGGACGGCTGGCGGGAAGTTGGCTCGATGATCCAGGCGACGGCGTTCACCGCGGTGAGCACGGAGATCCTGAAGCTGTCGTTTGGCCGCCAACGCCCGAACGAGACGACCGACCCCGACCAGTGGTTCGAAAGCGGTGACTCATTCCCGTCGCGCCACGTCAGCGTTGCCTTCGCGATCGGCACGG
>Ga0073899_10000532_pt1 | contig 35140 bp, 31 predicted proteins | sample KloWWTmetaKNB5Ph_FD_88975 | JGI IMG/M metagenome (GOLD analysis project Ga0073899, IMG submission 88975) | Active sludge microbial communities from Klosterneuburg, Austria, studying microevolution and ecology of nitrifiers - Klosterneuburg... | ecosystem: Engineered > WWTP > Aerobic digester >... | reverse complement strand
TGGCTGGCGGTGAACCGAAAGGGAACCGTCCCCTTCTGGTTCACGGCGCCGGGGTGGCTGGCGGTGAACCGAAAGGGAACCGTCCCCTTCTTGTTCACGGTGCCGGAGTGGCCCCGCCGATTGCGACCGAGCGGACATCGAGCCCGGGGGTGGACGGGGCCAGGGTCGCCTCGACCCCCCGAGTTCCGCCAAGCGCCCCGGCGAGCAGTTCCCGGGCGCGGGCGAGGTGCTCCTCGAGCAGGGCGGCCACGCCGGCCTGGTCGCCCGCGGCGATCAGCTCCAGCATCCGGGCGTGTTCGGCGACGATGATCTCCGGGCTGAGCCGCTGGCTGCCCTGCAGTTGCGCCATGCAGAGCTTCACCTCGAAGGCGAGCGACCCGTAGACGGCGCTCGTCCGGGCGCTACCGAGGGCGTCGATCAGGACGGTGTGGAAGCGCATGTCCGGCTCGACGATGTCCCAGCGGCCCTGTTCCCAGAGCGCCGCGATCTCGGCGTTGGCGATCCGGGCGTCCATCGGCACCTCGGCGCGCGCGGCGAGCCGGCGCAGCACCTCCGACTCCAGGTAGGCGCGGGTGCGGTAGATGTCCCGGACGTCCTCGGGGCCGAGCTGGACGACGCGGGCGGTCTTGTGGTTCTTGCGCACCAGCACCTTGTCGGCGACGAGCCGTTCGATGGCGGCCTTGGCCGTCGCCCGGGCCACGTCGTAGCGGGTGGAGACCTCCACCTCCGTGAGCGGCTCGCCCGGGCGCAGGTCGCGCGAGAGCACCTGGCCCTTGAGGTCCTCGACGACGGCGTCGACCAGCGACGTCACCACCACGCTCCTGACCATCGCGACCCCCTCGCGTCCAATTACGTGAGGAAATCGTAGCGGAACAAGATCACATTGACCTCTTGCAGAACCAGACAACTTGTCCGACAATCAGACACGTCGGTCAATCTCGATGAGGAGATTCCATGTTCACCCAGCCCCTGGCGCCGATCGCCGGAAGCCTCGCCCTCTCCGCGCTGCTGGCAGCGCTCCCGCTCGTCCTGCTCTTCCTGCTACTCGGCGTCTTCAAGGTCAAGGCGTGGCTCGCCTCGCTGATCGCCCTGGCCGTCTCGATCGCGGTCGCGATCATCGGCTGGGGGATGCCCACCCTGATGGCGTTCAGCGCCACCGCCGAAGGCGCGTTCTACGGCGCGTTCCCGATCATGTGGATCCTGCTGAACGCGATCTGGGTCTACCAGCTCTCGGTCATCACCGGCTGGTTCGAGGCCCTCGGCCAGCTGATCCGCTCCCTGTCGGACGACCAGCGCATCCTCTCGATCCTGATCGCCTTCTGCTTCGGCGCCCTGATGGAATCCCTCGCCGGCTTCGGCGCGCCGGTCGCCATCTCGGCCGCGATGCTGATGGCAGCCGGAATGAAGCCGCTCAAGTCGGCGATCGTCTCGCTGCTCGCCAACACCGCCCCGGTCGCCTTCGGCGCGATGGGCGCCCCGATCATCGCGCTGGCGAGCGTGACCCACATCGACGTCCATGTGCTCTCCCAGATGGCCGGTCGGCAGACGCCGTTCGTCGCCCTGATCGTGCCCCTGGTGCTCGTCTTCCTCGTGGACGGTGCCCGCGGCGTGAAGCAGACCTGGCCGGTGGCCCTGGTGGCCGGCTTCACGTTCGGCCTGGCCCAGTTCGTCACCTCGAACTTCATCACCGTCGAGATCACCGACGTCGTCGCCTCGCTGGTCACCATCGCGGTCGTGCTCGGCATGCTGCGGGTCTGGAAGCCGGCCAACCCGCTGCCGCTGGACCACTCCTCCGTCCCCGACGACGAGGCCGCCGCGCTCGCGTCCGGCCGGCTGGCGCACTACCCCGAACCGACCGCCACCGGTGGCAGGCGCGTCTGGGGCGCGGTGGCTCCGTACGCGATCATCATCATCGTTTTCTCGATCAGCCAGATTCCGGCCGTCAAGGCCTGGCTGCTCGGCATCGGCCAGCTGAAGTTCCCCTGGCCCGGCCTGGCCGGAACCGGTGCGGACGGCAAGGCGTCGTCGCTGATCGTGACGGCGGCCGGCAACCCGGTGACCACCACGATCTTCACCCTCGACCACCTGCGCGCCACCGGCACCCTGCTGCTGCTGTCGGGCATCATCACAGCGATCGTCTACAAGGTGAAGCCCGCCGATGCGGCCCGCGCCTACCTCACCACGATCAAACAACTGAAGTTCACCATCATCACCGTGCTCAGCGTGCTCGCCCTCGCCTACGTGATGAACCTGTCGGGGCAGACCGCGGAACTCGGCCGGGCGCTCGCGTCGGTCGGCTCGCTGTTCGCCGTGATGTCGCCGGTGATCGGCTGGCTCGGCGTTGCGATCACCGGCTCGGACACCTCAGCCAACTCGCTGTTCGGGCTGCTGCAGGTGACCGCGGCCCAGCAGGCCGGCCTGAACCCGGTCCTGATGGCCTCGTCCAACTCCTCCGGCGGCGTGATGGGCAAGATGATCTCGCCGCAGAACCTCGCCGTGGCGGCCGCGGCCGTCTCGATGGTGAACCGGGAAGGGGACATCTTCCGCAAGGTGGTGCTGTGGAGCCTGGGCCTGCTGGCCTACTTCACCATCCTCGTGGTGCTCCAGGCCGGTCCGCTGTCGTGGATGGTCCCGGTGGTGCAGCCGTGACCACCACCGCGGCGCCGACGGTCGAGGCCCTCACCGCCCTGCTCGCAGGCTGCGTCGCCGGCCCGTCCCAGATCCGTACCGGCGAGCTGGACCGACGGGCGCTGGCCCACGACGCGTCGCACTTCCTGCTGCTGCCCTCGGCGATCGTCGCCCCCCGGGACGCCGACGAGGTGGCCCGGCTGCTGCGGGCCACCGCGGCGGCGGGCATCGGGCTGACGTTCCGCTCCGGCGGCACCAGCCTCTCGGGCCAGGCCGGCACCGAGGGGGTGCTGGCCGACGTCCGGCGGCACTTCCAGGGCATCGAGGTGCTCGACGGTGGCGAGCGGGTGCGTGTCCAGCCGGGCGTCACCGTGAAGCAGGTCAACGTCCACCTGGCCCGGCACGGCCGCAAGCTCGGGCCGGATCCGGCCAGCGAGGCGGCCTGCACCATCGGCGGCGTGGTCTCGAACAACTCCTCCGGCATGGCGTGCGGGACGGTGGAGAACAGCTACCGGACGCTGGAATCGCTCGTCGCGGTGCTGCCCTCGGGCACGGTCGTCGACACCGGCGCGCCGGACGCGGACGAGAGGCTGCGCAGCCTCGAACCCGACCTGTACGCCGGCCTGCTTCGGCTGCGCGAGCGGGTCCTGGGGAACCCGGACTCGGTCGCCCGGATCGCCCAGCAGTTCTCGATGAAGAACACGATGGGCTACGGCGTCAACTCCCTGGTCGACTTCTCGACCCCGGCCGAGATCCTCACCCACCTGCTGATCGGCAGCGAGGGGACGCTCGCCTTCGTGGCGTCGGCTACCTTCCGTACGATCCCGCTGCGGACGTTCGTGAACACCGCGCTGGTCGTGTTCGACGACCTCTACGCGGCGAACCGGGCGCTGCCGGCGCTGGTCGCGACCGGTGCGGCGACCCTGGAACTGATGGACGCGACCTCGCTGCGGGTCGGGCAGTCGTTCCCCGACACCCCGGCGATGGTGAAGGCGCTGAAGGTCGACAGGCAGGCGGCCCTGCTGGTGGAGTACCAGGCCACCAGCGCGGCCGAGCTGGCCCACCTCGCCGACGCGGCGCGTCCGACCCTGGACTCGCTCGGCGTCGGCCCGGTGGAACTGGCCGACGACCCCCGGCTGCGCGCCGAGCTGTGGACGCTCCGCAAGGGGCTCTACACCTCGGTCGCCGGCGCCCGGCAGAGCGGCACCACCGCGCTGCTGGAGGACGTGGTCGTCCCGGTCGCGAACCTCGCCGACACCTGCGTCGAGCTGGCGGTGCTCTTCGACCGCTACGCCTACGCCGACTCGGTGATCTTCGGTCACGCCAAGGACGGCAACGTCCACTTCATGATCACCGACCGGTTCGAGGACGACTCCCAGCTGCAGCGCTACGTCGACTTCACCGAGGACATGGTCGAGCTGATCCTCGCCAACCACGGGTCGCTGAAGGCCGAGCACGGCACCGGACGGGTGATGGCGCCCTTCGTCCGCCGGCAGTACGGCGACGAGCTGTACGACGTGATGTGCGAGATCAAGGCTCTGTTCGACCCGCGCGGGCTGCTGAACGCCGGGACGATCATCACCGACGACCCCGACCTGCACCTCAAGCACATCAAGCTCAACCCCAGCGTGGACACCGAGGTCGACCGGTGCACGTCCTGCGGCTACTGCGAGCCGGTCTGCCCCTCCCGGGACCTCACCCTCACGCCCCGGCAGCGGATCGCCGTCCGGCGCGAGATCGAGACGCTGGAACGTGCCGGGGACACGGCCGCGGTCGCGCGCCTGGAGCGGGACTTCGACTACCAGGTGGTGCACACCTGCGCGGTGGACGGGATGTGCGGTACCGCCTGCCCGGTGAAGATCAACACCGGCCTGCTGGTGAAGAAGCTGCGGCGCGAGAACGCCAACGCGCTGCCGAAGGCCGTCTGGGGCACGGCGGCCAGCCACTGGAAGGGAACCACGGCCATCGCGTCGGTCGCGATGAAGGCCACCGAGGCGCTGCCCGCGGCGCTGCACCCGGCCCTGATCGGGATCAACAAGGCGGCCCGGGCCGTGCTGGGCGAGGATTTCGTGCCGCTCTGGTCGCCGGAGTTGCCCGGCGGCGGCGCGCCGCGCCGGCGTCCCGCGCCGACGGGGGAGGTGTCGGCCGTCTACCTGCCCGCCTGCGTGAACGTGATGTTCGGGCCGCTCGAGGGCCCCGGCGTGCAGGTCAGCTTCGAGGAGCTCTGCGCGAAGGCCGGGATCCACCTGCTCGTGCCGGAGCGGATCGAGTCGATGTGCTGCGGCACGGTGTGGTCGTCCAAGGGCATCAAGGACGGCTACGAGGCGATGCGGCAGGTCGTGCTGCCGATCGTCGCCGAGTCGACCCGCGGGGGCCGGCTGCCCGTCGTCTGCGACGCGTCCAGCTGCACCGAGGGCTTCCGGCACATGCTCGAGACCGACCCCGACCTCGACGTGGAGGTGCTCGACGCGGTGTCGTTCGTGGCTCGCTACGTTCTGCCCGTGCTGGGGGAGTACCGCCGGCTCGACTCGCTCACCGTCCACCCGACCTGCTCCTCGACCCAGATGGGCCTCAACCCCGAGCTGGTGGCGGTCTCGGAGGCCGTCGCGGAGCAGGTGAACGTGCCGGTGGACTGGGGCTGCTGCGCGTTCGCCGGCGACCGGGGCATGCTGCACCCGGAGCTGACCGCCGCCGCGACGACGCGGGAGGCCGCCGAGGCCGTCCGACTCGACGCCGCGGCGCACGCGAGCTGCAACCGGACCTGCGAGCTCGGTCTCACCCGGGCCACCGGCAAGTCCTACCGCCACGTGCTCGAACTGCTCGCCGAGCAGGTGCGCCAGGGCTGAACCCCGCCCCCGAGGCTTCGACAGGCTCAGCCATCGTCCCCCACGATCCCTGAGCCTGTCGAAGGGTCGTCCCCCTGAGGCCCGACGGGCTCAGCCGTGGTGCTCCCGGCCTGTCGGCTGTCACCCATTCGGGTGGCAGTTTCGCCCCATGACCGTTGACGTGCGCCCGGGGTGGCCCTAGCGTGCCGGACATGCTCACCCCACGCAGCATGCGAAAGGCGGTCCCTGCAGTGCTCCGACGAATCGTGGTTGGCACCGGTGTGCTGGCCCTCACCCTGCCGATGTTCGCAGGGGCCGCCCAGGCGGCTCCCGACGACCCCTCCGCCCGTTTCCAGAAGACCGCCGTCGCCGGCAGGGCGTCCTCCGACGCCAGGCCGATGTCGGTGACCGCCGACGGACGGGTGACCGTCGTCGTGGAGATGAAGGGCGACCCGGTCGCCGTGGTGCAGGCCGACAAGAACCGCCAGCTCACCGCCGCCGAACGCACGTCGATCAAGAAGGACCTCCGCAAGAAGCAGGACGCGATCGCAGGCGACCTCAAGTCCCGCGGCGGGCGCATCCAGGGCACCATGCAGTCGGCCTACAACGGCATCCAGGTCTCGCTACCGGCAGCCGAGGTCGACGCGGTCGCTTCACTGGCCGGTGTGGTTGCGGTGCACCCCGTGCAGCGCTACACCCTCGACAACGCGACCTCGGTGCCCTACCTGGGCGTCCCGCAGGTGTGGCAGGACACCGGGTACACCGGCAAGAACGTCAAGGTCGCGATCATCGACACCGGCATCGATTACACGCACGCCACCTTCAACGGCCCCGGTACCGCCGAGGCCTTCGAACTCGCGAGCGGCACCAGCGCCGAGGCGGCCGACCCTGCCCTGTTCGGCCCTGACGCGCCGCGCGTCAAGGGCGGCTGGGACTTCGTCGGCGACGACTACAACGCCGACGCGGACGCCGGCAGCCCGTCGCTGATCCCGCAGCCCGACCCCAACCCGCTGGACTGCCAGGGCCACGGCAGCCACGTCGCCGGTACCACCGGCGGCGGCGGCGTGACGTCCGACGGAGCTGCCTACACCGGCCCGTACGACGCCTCGACGCCGTCGCAGCAGTTCCTGGTCGGCCCCGGCGTGGCGCCGGAGGTGGACCTGTACGCGCTGCGCGTGTTCGGCTGCGAGGGCTCGACCGACATCACCACCCAGGCCATCGACTGGGCCGTCGACAACGGGATGGACGTCATCAACATGTCGCTCGGCTCCACCTACGGCCGCGGTGACGACCCGACCGCGGTGGCCGCGTCCAACGCGGTCGGCGCCGGCGTCGTCGTGGTGGCCTCGGCCGGCAACGAGGGCCCGAACCCGTACATGGTGGGCGCCCCTGGTGGCGGTGACGGCGTCATCGCGGTCTCCGCGGTGGACAGCACCGAATCGTTCCCCGGCGCCCAGCTCGCCTTCGGCGGCACGACGCTGGAGGCCGTCAACGCCAACGGCGCCGACCTCTCCGGAGTGGGTGCGCTGACGGTGGTCCCGGTCGGGCAGTGGGTCGACGACCCCACGTCCGAGGACCCCGCCGACCAGGTGTTCTCCTACGGGCTGGGCTGCTCGGTGGACGAGTACACCGCGGCGTTCGACGCGGCGGGCGTCTCCGCCTCCGACAACGTGGTCGCAGTGGTGAGCCGGGGCACCTGCGCCCGGGTAGCCAAGGCGATCTTCGGCCAACAGGCCGGGGCTGACGCGGTGATCATGGTCAACAACGCGGCCGCGCTGCCGCCGTACGAGGGCGCGATCACGAGCAACCCCGACGACGGCACGCCGTACGTCGTCACGATCCCGTTCCTCGGGGTCCCGATCGGCGACGGCCAGACGATCGCCGCCGCCGAGGGCGAGCCACTCACCATCACCGCCGCTCAGATCCAGAACCCCGGCTTCGAGCAGTACGCGTCCTTCAGTTCCGGCGGGCCGCGCAACGGTGACAGTGCGATCGCTCCCGACGTCGCCGCACCGGGCGTCTCGATCGCCTCGGCAGGGGTCGGCACCGGCAACGGCGCCGCGATCATGTCGGGCACCTCGATGGCCTCCCCGCATGTCGCGGGCGTGGCTGCGCTGGTGACCCAAGCCCACCCGGGCTGGAGCTCGGAGGACCTCTCCGCGGCGATCGTCGGCTCGGCCGACCCGCTGGGGGCGGACGTGCAGAACGCCCGAGTCGGCGGTGTGGGCCTGGTCGACACCGCCCAGGCGGTGGACGCCACGGTGACCGTGACCGGTGACGCGTTCCGCACCGACAGCGGCTGGTTGCGCGAGTCGGCGCTGAGCTTCGGGTTCGAGGAGTCGTCCAGAGGCTTCTTCGGAGTCAAGACGATCACGATCGAGAACCATGGGCGCAAGGCGGTCACCTACAAGCTCTCCACCGAGGAGACCGCACAGACCTCGAAGGCACGGGTGAGCCTGAGCAGCCGCTCGGTGCGCGTGCCCGCGGGCGGCAAGGTGAAGGTGCTCGTGGCGCTGTCGGCTGCAGCCTCCGAGATCGAGTCCTCGACCGGGAACGACCAGTTCGCGTTCCGGGAGATCTCGGGCAATGTGCTGCTGAGTTCGGCCAGCGGTGACCTGCGCGTGCCCTACCTGATGGTGCCGCGGGCGACCACGAACGTGGTGGCGACCTCCGGCGGCCGGTCGTGGTTCTCGGTGGCCGGCAACGGCAACGGCAAGGGCAACGGGAACCGGCCGACGGAGCAGAAGATCACCCTGCGCAACCCCCAGGGTGCCTTCGACACCACCGCCGACTTCTACACGTGGGGCCTCAGCGACGCCCGCGACGTCCCGAAGTCGGCGCCCGGCTCGGGCTACGACCTGCGGGCGGCCGGCGTGCAGTCCTTCGCCGATGGTGACGACCAGTTCCTGGTGTTCGCCGTGAACAACTTCGACCGGTTCTCGAATGCCGCGACCAACGAGTACGACGTGTTGATCGACACCAACGGCGACGGCGAGACCGACTGGATCCTGTTCGCGGCCGATTCGGGCAACTTCTGGGCGGGTGATCCGGACGGGAACAGCGAGGTGATCCTGTACAACCCGGCAACCGGCGAAGCCGCCTCGACCGGCTTCCTCGCCACCGCGCCGACCGACTCCAGCACCCTGCTGCTGCCGGTCTACGCCAGCTGGCTCGGGCTCACGGCCGACGCCGGGACGTTCAGCTACGGCGTGGAGAGCTACTCCCTCGAGGGTGCCGGTTCGGACGCGATCGCCGGAACCGCGACCTACAATCCGTGGGCCCCGGCCCTGGGCAACGGTCAGTTCGAGACCGTGCCCCGCAACGGGAAGGTGGAGGTGAGCGTCGCGATCGACCAGGCCGCGTGGGTGCAGCAGAAGCCGCTGGGCACCATGGCCGTCGTCCTCGACAACGCCGCCGGCAAGGAGGAGGCGATCCTGGTCCGGGGTCGCTGAACCTGTCGGCTGACCTGGTCAGCCGGGTGTGATCACGGGGGTGGCCCCGGCGGTGTCCCGCCGGGGCCACCCCCGTCGTCCTGAACCATAAGGGGACGGTTCTCTTTCGGTTCAGGAAGACGGAAGGGCGGCAGGCGGAAAGGCGCTGCGCACCGGGTCGTGGAGCGAGGGAAGCGTCCCGTTCCGTCCCGCCCCGGGGTGAACCGAAAGGGAACCGTCCCCTTATGTGCCGCCGGAGCCGTTCCGTCCCGCCGGGGTGAACCGAAAGGGAACCGTCCCCTTACGTGCCAGACCTCGGCCGACGCCACCGGCCAACCGATCGGCGGCGCTGACCGCACTCCTTCAGCGCCGGCGTCAGCGCTGGCAGAGCTTCGGGGTGTCGGTGGTGCCGAAGCGGTAGTCCCAGGTACTGCCCTCGGCCCGGACGATGACGCGCAGGCCGTCCACGAGCGCCTGGGTGTAGCTGCTGCCGGGCTTGGGGCAGCCGAGCGAGGAGTCGTTGAAGGTGACCTGCTCGGCGCTGACGAGTTCGGGGGCGGCGGTCACGCCCCGGGCTGCGAGGTCGTCCAGGATCGCCTGCCACCGCGCCGGGGGCACGGTCGTGGCGCTGCCGGTACTGCCCGGGCTGGGGCGGGGCGTCGTGGTGAGGAAGGGTGGACGGGTGGCGCCGGTCGCGCCCGGGTTCGGTGTGGCCATCGGGGCTCCTGAGCAGGCGGTGAGCAGCAGGAGCAGGGCGGCGGCGGTGGCGTGTCGCATCTTCGACTCCTTCGGTCGCCTCCAGCGTAGGCGGGCCGGACGAGAGTCAATCGGTGGGGAGCCCGTCGCGGTCGGCCCATTCCAGCAACGTGTCGAGCCGGAAAGGGGTGTCGTCGATGCCGGCGTGGGGGTCACCGAGCGCCGCGTAGCGGGCCGGCACGGTGGCGAGGGTGAAGTCGCGGGGGTCGGCGTCGGGCACCTCGTCCCAGCGCAGGGGCGTGGACACCGTCCCGTCCGGCACACCGCGCAGCGACCACGCGCTGGCGATGGTGTGGTCGCGGGCGTTCTGGTTGTAGTCGACGAAAACCGCGGCGGGGTCGCGGTCCTTGCGCCACCAGGTCGTGGTCGCGTCGGGACAGCGGCGTTCCACCTCGCGGGCGAAGGCGAGCGCGGCCCGGCGCACCTCCCCGAACCCCCACTCGGGCGCGATCCGGACATACACGTGCAGGCCGCTGCCGCCGGAGGTCTTGGGGTAGCCGGTGATGCCGAGTTCCGCGAGCACCTCGGCGACCACCCCGGCGACCCGCAGCACGCCTGCGTAGTCGGCCTGCGGCATCGGGTCGAGGTCGATCCGCCACTCATCGGGCCGCTCGGTGTCGGCGCGGCGGGAATTCCAGGGGTGGAACTCGACGGTGGACATCTGCACCGCCCACAGCACGTGGGCGATGCCGGTCACGCAGAGTTCGTCGGCCGTCCGGCCGTAGCGCGGGAACCACAGCCGGACGGTCTCGACCCACTCCGGCGCGCCGGCCGGCACCCGCTTGGTGTGGACCTTCTCGCCGTCCAGCCCGGTCGGGAAGCGGTGCAGCATGCACGGTCGCTCCCGCAGCGCGCGCACGATCCCGTCCCCCACCGCGAGGTAGTAGCGGGCGACGTCGAGCTTCGTCCAGCCGTGGGCGGGGAAGTACACCCGGTCGGGATTGCTGAGCCGGACGGTGTGCCCGTCGGCCTCCAGCTCGATCGCCGGGCCCGCCATCAGTCGAGCCCCCACTGCCTGGCGAGGGCCTTCGCCTCCTTGGCCGGTGCGCGGGAACCCCACCAGTCGCCGCCCCGCAGCCGCAGCGCCGCGAGTTCCTGCAGCGCGGCGACCAGGTCGGCACCGTGCCGGGACGGTTCCGCCGTCGCCCGCGGTCGGAGCAGGTCGACCAGGTCCTCCAGCCCGGTGCGCAACGCCCGGCGATCGCCGGAGTCCCGCGCCCACTCGACCGTTTCGAGCGCGGCGCCGAGGGCAGAAGGAGCAGGCGCCGGTTCCTCAGGGAGAGGCTTCGACAGGCTCAGCCGTTGTTCCTCAGTCTCCCGATCCCTGAGCTCGTCAAAGGGTCGGTCTGTTGATTCGTCAGGGAGTGGCTTCGGGCTCTGCCGTGATTCCTCGGTTTCTGCCTCCCGCTCCCTGAGCTCGTCGAAGGGTTGGTCTGCTGATTCGTCAGGGAGGGGCTTCGACGGGCTCTGCCGTGATTCCTCGGCTTCTGCCTCCCGATCCCTGAGCTCCTCGAAGGGTCGCTCCGCGGCCTCGGCCCCGGTTTCGGGCCCGGTCTCCTGATCCCTGAGCTGGTCGGCCTCCTCGGCCTCCAGTTGGGCCAGGTCGTGCTCCAGGAGCGCGAGCTCCAGCCGCTCCCGTTCGGCGGGGTCGTGGGCCGCGGCAAGGGCCTCGGCCAGCTCGGCGCGCCTCGCTGCGGCCTCCCGCTGGCGCACCTCGCGGTCGTGCCGGGCGAGCCGCTCCTGGCGGCGCCGCTTGGTCTGCTCGCGCTCGGCGGCCTCGGCCGCCTTCCTGCGTTCGGCCTCGGCCTGCTCGGCCTCGGCCTGCTGCCGCGCTGCCGCGGCCTCCTCCTCCGCCGCCTGTTCGGCGGCCAGCTGCGCCGCCGCCAGCTCGGCGTCCCGGCGGGCTGCTGCGGCCGCCTCGAACCGTCCCCGCACCGCGGCCTCGGAGGCCTCGGCGCCCGCCCGGTCGCGGGCCAGGTCGGCCTCCAGCGCGGCGACCAGCGCTCGGGTGCGCGCGGCCGCCTCCCCCGGTGGCCCGAGGACGAAGTCGCCGGACGGCTCCGGCCAACCCGTGACCGGCGCGGGCGCGGACGGCAGCGCGGCCCGGGCCTGGGCCGCCGCGGCCCGCAGTTCGGCGGCTTCCCCTCCGATGGCCGCCTGAGCCTCGGCGAGCGCTTCCAGCGCCTCGGCGTCGGCGGCGGTCACCTCGTCGTGCGCCAGGGAGTCCTCGACCAGCCGTTGGAGGGCACCGACCGCCGCCTCGGCGTCGCCGCCGGCGAGCAGGGCGCGGCCCAGCACGAGCCGCAGCGGTTCCGCCACCTCGGCGCCGGGGGCCGCCAGCGCCGTCCGGGCCAGGTCGAGGGCCTCCAGCGGGCGGCCGGCCCCGAGCAGGTCGGCGGCCAGACCGGCCCGCGCCAGGGCGAGGTGGGTGGCGGCGGCGGGCAGCCGGGCCGCCACCGGCTCCAGCAGGGCGACGAGTTCGCGGCCCGCGGCCAGACCGAGACCGACTTCGCCGGCGGCGGCGAGCCGGTCGGCCAGCGCCCGCCACGTGGGCAGCGCTGGCGCGGCCAGGCGTTCCAGCCGGGCGGGAGGCAGCTGCCCGGGCCTGGACAGGTCCAGGCCGGCCCGGGCCAGCCGCACGCCCTCGGCCGCCCACGCCAGGGCCTCGCGCGGCCGTCCGGCGGCGTCGCGGCACTCGGCCACGGCCAGCGCCGTCTGCAGCGCGAGCAGCGGCGAGGCGTCACCCGTCGTGGTCGCCGGGGCGCCACCTATCGGGGTGCCGAGGGTGCCGACCGCGCCGTCCACCATCGCGTTCGCGGGCCCGACCTCGCCCGCGGCGAGCCCGGCGGCGGCGAGCACGAGCAGCGCCCGGACGCACGTGTCGGGGTCGGGCCGCAGCCGGAGTTCGGGCAGTGCCGCCAGTGCGGCCTCGGCCGTGGCGACCGTCCGTCCGGCGGCCTCGGCGAGACCCAACCCCGCCTGGACGGCACCGAACTGCACCGCTGCCGCGACGAACCGGGTCGCATCGGCGACGGGGGTGTAGGGGCCGAGCGGGCCGTGGGAGGCGAGCAGGCGCCCGGCGAGCGCGAGCGACTCCCGGGCGTCGGCAGCGGCCTCGGCGAAGGCCTGGGCAGCCAGCCGCGCGGCCGTCAGGGCAACGAGTTCGTCGGCGAGTTCGGGTTGCCGGGACGGATCGGTGCCGACCCAGCCGCGCAGCCGCTGGACCGACGAAACCAGCTCCCTGGCCCGTGCCGGATAGCCCTCGAGTGCCATGCCGCCTCCTTCTCGTCAGTTCCATTCCACCACGTTCGGTGCCTGATGGTTCCGACGAGGTCGGCAGGTCAGCCGAAGCGGCGGCCGGTGAAGCCGCGCAGGCCGGCCAGCAGCCGGTCGACGTCGGAGTCGTCGGTGTAGGGCGCCAGGCCGACTCGCAGCCCGGCCTCCAGGCCCAGCCTCCGGATCGGCTCCCAGGCGTAGAACGAGCCGGCCGGTGCGGCCACCCCGCGCTCGGCGAGGTAGCCGGCGGCGCCCTGGCAGTCGCGGTCCTCGAACGAGAACAGCAGGGTCGGGGTGCGGTCGGCCGCCCGCGAGTGCAGCACCACGCCCGGCAGCGCCGTCGCGACCTCCTCGATCCACTGCCGCAGCCGCACCTCGTGGGCGTCGATCCGCTCCCAGGCGTCCAGCAGCCGCTCGCGCCGGCTCGCGCCCGTCCCGAGCCCGGCCAGGAAGTCGACCGCGGCCGTCGCGCCGGCCAGCGTCTCGTACGGGAGCGTGCCCAGCTCGAAGCGCTCGGGGACGACGTCGGTCGAGGGCAGCAACTTGTCCGGCGACAGGCCCTCCAGCACGTCCGGGTCGGCGGCGAGGACGGCGCAGTGCGGGCCGAGGAACTTGTAGGGGGAGCAGACGTAGAAGTCGGCGCCCAGCTCGCCTGCCGGCCCGTGCGCGGCGTGGTGCACCCCGTCCACGTAGAGCAGGGCGCCCGCCCGGTGCGCCTGGGCGGCGATCCGGGCCACCGGTGGCCGGGTGCCGAGCAGGTTGGACGCGCCCGTGACGGCCACCAGCCGCGTCCGCTCCGACACCGGCACCGGGCCGAGTTCAGCCGTCTCGGGGTCGAGGTCGATCCAGCGGACGGACGCGCCCGCGCGCTTGGCCGCGATCACCCACGGTCGGACGTTCGCGTCGTGGTCGAGGCGGGACACCACCACCTCGTCGCCCGGGCCCCAGGAGGCCGACAGGGTGCGGGCGAGGTCGAAGGTGAGCTGGGTGGCGCTGCGTCCGAAGACGATGCCGGAGGGGTCGCCGCCGAGCAGGTCGGCGTAGGCCTCCCGGAAGTCGGCCACGGACTGCTCGGCATTGCGTTCCGACGCCGTCGAGGTGCCCCGGTTGGAGAGCGGCCCGGTGAGGGTGGCGGCGATGGCCTCACCCACCACCCGCGGGGTCTGGGTGCCGCCGGGGGAGTCGAAGTGCGCGATCCCCGAGCGCAGGGACGGGAATTCCTCCCGCAGCGCCGCGACGTCGTAGCTCATGGCTTCCTCCGCTCGTCCGGGACTCCTGCGCGACCCGGGTGTTCAGACGCTACCGCGCCGGCTCGGCGTCAGGGGAGGCGCGGGGGACGGCCGTCGATCAGCTCCCGGTTTGAGCGCACCGGTGGGGTTCGCCCTATAGTTGGTGCCCGGCCCGCAGGGCCGTCCGCCGCCTTAGCTCAGATGGCAGAGCAACGCACTCGTAATGCGTAGGTCTGGGGTTCGACTCCCCAAGGCGGCTCCAGCGCCGGCTCCCGCTACGCTGCGGGCATGCGCTCCCGGCACACCGACCTCGCCGAGGAGCACTACCCTCGCCGGCGGGTCGGCAGCGCCGAGTACCACACCAGCCGCCACGGCTACGGCGACGCCTCGGTGGTGAGCTACCGCTTCCCCGGGCCCACGCAGCGCGAGGGGCCCGACTTCGTCCTCGTCCACGGCATCGGGGTGTCGGCGCGCTCGTACGGTCCGACGGCTGCCGCGCTGGCCGTCCGGGGCGAGATGCACCTGATCGACCTGCCCGGCTACGGACGGTCGCCGCGTCCCGACCGCAACTTCGGGATCGCCGACCACGCCGAGGTCGTCAGCCGCTACCTCGGCGAGGTGGGGCTCGACCACCCCGTCCTGGTCGGGCACTCGATGGGGGCGCAGGTGGTGGCCGAGGTGGCTGCCCGGCACCCCGAGCAGGTCGACCACCTCGTGCTGATCGGGCCGGTGCTGCCGCCCGAGGCGCGCACGCTCGCCGGTGCGGCCGCACGGATGGCGCGGGACGGGCTGCGGGAGCCGCTCGGGGTCACGGGGCTGGCCGTGAACGACTACCTGTTCCGGGCCGGGATGGGCTACCTGGTCGAGCAGATCCCCCACCTGTTGCGCTACCGGCTCGAGGAGGTCGCCGACCGGGTCGCCGCCAGCACCCTGGTGCTCTGCGGCGACGCCGACCCGGTGGCGCCCCCGGAGTGGGGGCGACGACTCGCGGCGCGTTTCCCCAGGGGCCGTTTCGCAACCGTCCCCGGGCCGCACGGGTCGATGTTCGCGGCGCCGCTGCTCATCGCCGGGCAGGTGGACGAGCATGCCCGGACCTAGGCCGGGGCGGGGAGCTCCGCAGCCGGCCCCCGCAACCGAGCGGCCACGCGGCGGCGGCGTGCCGGCGCCCGTGCGGCGGGCGTGGGAGCTGGCCCGGCGGGGCGCCTACTGGCTCGCCGACTACCGGTACGCGGCCCGGCAGCACGGGGCGTGGCTCGCCTCCCCCGGAGTCCCCCCCGAGTACGCGAGCGGGACCGGGGCCCCCGTCGTGCTGATCGGCGGGGTGATGGAGCCGTGGTCGCTGCTGCGGCCGGTGGCCGACCGGCTCAACGCTGCCGGTCATCCCGTCCACGTCGTGCTCCCGCTGGCCTTCAACCTCGCCGACCTCCCGGACGGGGCGGCGCTCGTGCACGCGCTGATCGCCGCCAAGGATCTCCGGGGGGTGGTGCTGGTGGCGCACAGCAAAGGCGGGCTGGTGGGCAAGTACGCGATGGCCCACGACCCCGACGGCCGGATCGAGGCACTGGTCGCGATCGCGACCCCCTTCGGCGGCTCCAGCCTCGCCCGGCTGGTGCCGCTGCGGAGCATCCGGGCGCTGCGTCCGTCCGATCCGGTGATCCGGGCGCTGGCGGAGGAGGCGCAGCTGAACGCGAGGATCACGTCGATCTACCCGGCCTTCGACCCCCACGTTCCCGACGGCTCCCACCTGGCGGGCGCGACCAATGTCCCGGTGGCTGCGATGGGCCACTTCCGGGTGCTGGCCGACCCGGAGACCCTCGACGCGGTGGTCGCCGCAGCCGGTTCGAGTACCCCCGGGGGTATATAGTCTCGTCCATGGCGACGACTGAACTGACTGCAGCAACCTTCGAGGACACCATCAGCGACAACGGGATCGTGCTCGTCGACTGGTGGGCGGCCTGGTGTGGCCCGTGCCGGATGTTCGCCCCGACCTTCGAGGCGGCCTCGCAGAACCACGCCGACATCGTGTTCGGGAAGGTCGACACCGAGGCCGAGCGCGACCTCGCCGGCGCCGCCCGGATCATGTCCATCCCGACCCTGATGGCGTTCCGGGACGGGATCCTGGTCTTCTCCCAGCCCGGGGCGCTGCCGGCGCAGGCGCTGGAGGACGTCATCGGGCAGGTCCGCGCGCTCGACATGGAGCAGGTGCGGGCCGCGATGGCCGAGCGCCAGTCCGGCCAGCCGGGCTGACCCGCGGCACCGCCGGGAACCCGGCGGCAGGAGTCCAGAAGGGAGGGCGGAGTACCATGACGGTTCACGATTCGAACGAGGTGGTGGTCCCGATGCAGCTCGACGCCGGGGAGATAGCGGCTGTCGTCAAGCGGCTGAAGCGCGCCCAGGGCCAGATCGGCGGCATCCTGCGGATGATCGAGGACGGCCGCGACTGCCGCGAGATCGTCACCCAGTTGGCCGCGGTCTCCAAGGCCCTGGACCGGGCCGGTTTCGCCGTCATCGCGACCGGCCTGCGGCAGTGCCTGGCCGAACCCGAAGGAGCCGGCGGCCCCGATCTGGAGTCGCTGCAGAAGCTCTTCCTCTCCCTGGCCTGAACCCCGACGACCAACGCCAGTGCCACCGTGGCCCAGAAGGGGACGGTTCCCTTTCGAACCACGCAAGCCGGTGGTGGCTCGTAAAGGAACCGTCCCCTAATCAGCCAGGCAAGCCTGGAACCTCAGTGGTGCCCTTTGAGGACCATCCGCATGATGCGCAGGTCGAAGGCGACGAAGCGGACGAACTGGACCGCGAGGTTGCGGCGCAGCTTGAGCGTCTTGCCCGTGGGCAGCGGCGACTTGGAGAGGTCTGCGACCGGCTCGGCGGCCGGGCTGGTGGAATCGGTCATCGTCACTCCGGAATCAGTTGCCAGCCCGGCAGGGCCTTGGCCTTGTAGATGAACAGGTGGTGGAGCATGAGCTTCACCCAGTGGCCGTGCAGGCCGAGTTCGCCGCGCGTCTCCCGGGTGTCCCGGCCGGTGCTGTACCGCTGGTAGTCCGGCACCACCGGCAGCATCGTCATGGCCGCCGCCGAGCCCTTGGTGAGGCCCGTGCCGGCGGAGGCGACACACGCCGCGCCCATCCGTGCCATCGACGCGGTGTGCGGCGACGCCCCGGCGCCGTGCTTGATCCGGCTCGCGATGGTCAGCGCGACGGTCTTCCCCATCACTCCCGACGGCATCCCGGTGCGGGGCGGGGAGGGTGCGATCACCGTCCCGTTGGGCGTGGTGCGGGGACGGGAGATCTGGTGCGGGGGAGCGAAGGCGATCCCCACCGCCCAGATGTTGTCGTAGCCGGGGGCGGCGTAGGTGGTCGGCCAGTCCTCCGCGCGCCACTGCTCGTAGGGCTTGGCGGTGTAGTCGGCGTCCACCCGCATGAACCCGCTCGGGGCGAACAGTTCGGAGGTGATGTCGCGGTCGTCGGCGTCCCAGGCCTTGAGCGGGACGCCGCCGAACGGCGGGATCAGCATCGCGAAGTCGAAGTCGAGGGTGTGGGTGCTGCCGTCGAGCACCTCGTAGTGGATCAGGCCGGCCTCGACCTTCGAGACGTGGGCGCCCAGGATCGCCTCGACGCCACGCTCGCGGAACAGGGAGCCCGTCCACAGTTCGCTGGTGGTCTGGAAGCCAGCCTGGTCGAAGACCATCCCGTCGACCCCGAAGTCGCCCAGGGCCGCCTCGTTGGTGAGGTAGACGACCCGTGCCAGGTCGCGGACGCCGGCCTCGCGCAGTTCGTGGTCGACGTTGAAGACGTACTCGAAGGCCGCGCCCTCGCAGGTGCAGGTGCCGTGCCCGGTGCCGACCACGAGGGTCTGCGGCGTGCCCGCCTTGAGCACGGCGATCACCTCGCGCAGCTTCGCGGCCGCCTCGACCGCGTGGTCCGCGGTGCACACCGACGCGGTGAAACCGTCGGGCCCCAGGCCGGGTGTCGCCTCGAACCGGAGCTTCGGGCCGGTCGCGTTGATCAGGTAGTCGTAGCGGAGCCGCTCGGATTCCCCGGCCCGCTCGGGTGACGTGTACTCGACGTCGACCGCGCCGCGAGCGTCCCCGGCGTCACCGCGGGGACGGATGGCGACCGCCTTGGCCTGCGCGAACGCGATTCCCTTGCGCTGGTACACCGGCGCGAGCGGGAACACGACCGACTTCTTCTCCATCTCGCCGACCCCGACCCAGATGTTGGACGGGATCCAGTTCCACTGGGAATTGGGCGAGACCACCGTGATGGTGTGCTCCCGTCCGAGCATCCGGCGCAGGTGCAGGGCCGCGGTGTGGCCGGACACCCCCGCCCCCAGGATCAGTACCTCTGCCATCGACCGACTCCTTCTCCCCAGCGCAGCGCTGACGCTAGCAAATACCCTAGGGGGTATTCCTGCATCCTGTCGACACGGCACGTCCGCGAGGCCGGCGTGGTTGGATAAGAACTGCGACGAAGGGAGAACGATGCCACGGGGAACCCGCCGGAAGGGCATGCTGTCGACGCTGTGCCTGGCGCTGCTGCTGGCCGGTTGCGGAGGCGGTGCGGCGACCTCGGGCAGCCCTGGCGCGCAGGCACCGGCGCCCGTGGTCGAGGACGCCTGGGTGCGCACCACCGAGGGCGCCAAGGACACCTCGATGACGGCCGCCTTCCTGACCGTCAGCAACCCCGGTGACGCCGACATCCGGCTGGTCTCGGCCAGCACCGACGTGGCGGGGATGGTGCAACTGCATGAGATGGTCGACTCCGGCGGCACCAAGGTGATGCAGGAGGCGAAGGACGGGATCACCGTGCCGGCCGGCAGCCACGTCCACCTCGCCCCCGGCGGCTACCACGTGATGCTGATGGCACTGAAGCGCGAACTCCCGGTCGGCGAGGAGGTGTCGCTCGGCCTCACCTTCGCCGACGGCACGACCGTCGCAGTCACGGCACCCGTGAAGGAGTTCGTCGAGGAGGAGGACCACTACCACTCCCCGACGCCCTCGATGACGACGAGCCCGTAGGGAGAGCGGTGGCAGATCAACCTCTCGACGACAGCCCGGCCGGGGCGTCGACCCCCCCGGTCGGACGGCGTCGCCTGCTCGGCTACGCGGGCGCTGCGGGCGCCGGACTGGCCGGCGGCACCGCTCTCGGCTGGGGGACGGCCGCCGCCCGGCCGACCCCGACGCCGCCCGCCGTGGCACCGGAGGTGATCCGGCAGACGTACTCCCCGCACGAGGCGCACCAGGCCGGGATCACCACCCCGACCCCGGCCGTGACCCGGCTGGTCGCCTTCACGCTGGGCGAGCTCGCCGTGCAGCCCCTGAGCCGGCTGCTCAAGCTGTGGAGCAGCGACATCGAGGCGCTGATGGCGGGCCGTCCCGTACTGGGCGACCCGACGCCTGAACTCGCCCAGGCCGGGGTGTCGCTGTCGGTCACCGTCGGGCTCGGCCCGCGCGTGTTCGAGTTGCCCGGCCTCGCCGCGGCGGCTCCCGACGGCTTCCTGGACGTGCCCCCGATGCAGCACGACCGGCTGCAGGCCCGTTGGTGCGGCGGTGATCTCGTGGTGCTCGTCGCCGCCGACGACGCGACCACCGTCGAGTACGCGACGCGCCGGCTCGTCCGCGACGCCCGGACGTTCGCGACTCCGGCGTGGGAGCAGACCGGGTCGTGGCGCGGTACCTCGGGCGGCCGTGCGGTGACGGGCCGCAACCTTTTCGGCCAGGTGGACGGCACCGGCAATCCCTCCGGCGAACTGCTGGAGGCCACCTTGTGGCCGACCGACCCGCCGGCGTGGTTCGCGGGGGGCACCACCCTGGTGGTGCGGCGGATCGAGATGGACCTCGACTTCTGGGACCGCACCACCCGCGAACGGCAGGAGAAGGTGATCGGACGGCGGCTCGCCGACGGTGCACCGCTCACGGGCCAGGTCGAGCACGACGCGCTCGACCTGCTCGCCGAGGACGCCACCGGCGCCCCCGTGATCCCGACCGACGCCCACGCCCGGCGCTCGCACCCCGACGAGAACAACGGCCGCCGCATCCTGCGCCGCGGCCTGAACTACACCCACACCGAGGTCGTCGACGGCGTGCCCGTGACCACCTCCGGGCTCGTGTTCTGCTCGTTCCAGGCCTCGATCGCGCGCCAGTTCGTCCCGGTGCAGACCCGGATCGACACCCTGGACGCCCTGAACGACTGGACGCACGCGATCGGCTCGGCGGTGTTCGCCCTTCCGGGCGGGTTCGCCGAGGGCGACTGGATCGCGCGGTCGCTGCTGCAGCCCTGACCCGTCAGCGGACCGGGGAACGTCCGAAGGGTCGACGGAGTGAGGCTTCGACAAGCTCAGCCATCGTTGCAGCATCCGATCCCTGAGCCTGTCGGAGGGTCGGCCGCCGCTACTCCAGCACGACCGCCGGCCGCAGCACCCGGACGAGCCGGGCCTGGTGCAGGTCGGACCACAGCCCCCGGAAGTGCAGTTCGGCCAGGGTCGCCGGCGGGTACTGCCGCTCCAGCTGCAGCGCCGCGGCGCGGTCGGAGGTGTGGTCTGCCAGGTCGCGCGCGAGCGTCGGGATGCCGGGGGAGTGCCCGACCACGAGCACCGCGCGCAGGTACTCGGGCAGCCGGGCCAGTTCGAACGCGATCCGGCCGGCCTCGCAGTTGTACAGGCCCGCGACGTGGCGGACGGGCGCCCGCAGCCCCAGGTACTCGGCCGTCTCCCGGGTGCGCAGGGCGGTCGAGCAGAGCACCAGTTCGATCCCGGCCGACCCCAGCACGCCGCCGAGTTCCCCGGCCTGCCGCCGCCCGTGCCGGGTCAGCGGACGGTCGGTGTCGGCCCAGCCGACCGCCGGCGTCGCGGCCGGGTGCGCGTGCCGCAGCAGGAACAGCCGGCGCGGCGTCGCATCACCCAGGCCCCCCATGCCGGCTCAGCTCACCGCGTGAACTCGTTCTCGTAGGAGGTCCCGCGGGACCGCTCCCAGCTGGCGCGGATTTCCATCTCCGCCTCGGAGCGCCCGACCCAGACCGCCCCCTCGACCGACTTTCCCGGCTCGAGGTCCTTGTAGACGCTGAAGAAGTGCTCGATCTCGAGCAGGCTCAGGTTCGGCAGGTCGGTCAGCTCGCGCAGCGCCGCCTGGCGCTGGTCGGCGACCGGGATGCAGAGCACCTTGTCGTCGCCGCCCATCTCGTCGGTCATCCGGAACATGCCGATCGCGCGGCACTCGATCAGGGCACCCGGGAAGGTCGCCTCCGGCACCAACACCATGGCGTCGAGCGGGTCGCCGTCCTGGCCGAGGGTGCCCTCGATGAAGCCGTAGTCGTTGGGGTACTGGGTCGAGGTGAACAGGGTCCGATCGAGGCGGATCCTTCCGGTGTGGTGATCCATCTCGTACTTGTTCTTGGTGCCCTTCGGGATCTCGACGGTCACGTCGAAGTGCAGGTTCGGCTGGATCTTGGGACGTGCGAAGGAGGGTTGGTCCATCTGTGTCACCTCGGCCTCTCTGTCATCATGGATGCTTCAGGGGCCGAGCCTATCGCCCCGGCCCGAGCCCGGAAGGGGCGGTCAGCGTGCACGGAGTCGGTGGACGACACGCCGCCGCGCTGCTGGCATCGCTCGCGCTGCTGACAGGCTGCTCCGTCGTCCCGCCCCAGGGCCCGACCGCGGGCACCGACCGGACGTCCACCGCCGGCACCACGACCGGAACCACCGGGGGTCCGACCAGCGACGGCGCGGCTCCCACCCAGCCGGTCGCGGCACTGCTGCCCGACCCGGCGGTGCTCGCCGCGAAGCTCAAGCGGGTCTCCCGTAGCGGCATCCAGGCCCTCGGCATGGTCGTCATCGACCCGGCGACAGGGGTGACGCTGGCCAGCCGTGGCGACCGTCCGCTCGTGCCGGCGTCGTCGATGAAGGTGCTCACCACCGCCGTCGCGCTCGACCTGGTCGGCGCCGACACCCGGTTCTCCACGTCGGTCGTGCAGGACGGCGAGCGCTCGATCGTGCTGGTCGGGGGCGGCGATCCGCTGCTCACCGACGCCACCTCGACCTCGGCCGCCCGGCCAGCCTCGCTGCAGGAACTGGCCCGCACGGTCGCGGCCGCGCTGAAACAGACCGGCGCCCGGAAGGTCCGGCTCGGCTACGACGAGACCCTGTTCACCGGCTCCGACTTCAACCCCGGCTGGGAGCGCCGCTGGCGCAGCTTCGTGCCGCCGGTCTCCGCGCTCACGGTCGACACCGGCCGCTACGACAACTGGCAGGCCCACCGCGACCCCGCCGCCGTGGCGGCGAAGGCCTTCGCCGCCCGGCTCCGCGCCGAGGGCATCAAGGTCACCGGGGTGACGGCGCGGCAGGCCCCGGCCACCGGCATCACGGTCGCCGAGGTGACCTCGGCCCCGCTGGCGACCATCGTCAAGCGCACCCTGCGGATCAGCGACAACGTCGCGGCCGAGATCCTCGCCCGTCACGCCGCGCTCGCGGCGGGTCAGCCGGGGAGCTTCGACGGGGCTGCCACGGCAATCGCGGGCTGGCTCGCCTCCCACGGCCTCTGGGACGACGCGCAACGGGTCACCGACGGCAGCGGGCTGTCCGGCGGCACCCAGGTGCGGCCGTCCACCCTGGCGGGGGTCGTCAGCCTCGCGCTCTCCGACGAGCGGCTCGCCGCGCTGGTCGTGGGGCTCCCGGTCGCGGGGGTGAGCGGCACCCTGAAGGACCGCTTCAACGACCCCTCCGAGAAGGCCGGGCGCCGGGTCGTCCATGCCAAGACCGGCACCCTCACCGGCATCTCCAGCCTCACCGGCTACCTCACCACCCGGGACGGGACCCGGCTGGTGTTCTCGGCCGTGGCCAACCGCGCCGTCGGCCAGACCACCGCGTACAACTGGCTCGACCGCAGCGCCAGCGTCGTCGCCCGGTGCGGCTGCCGCTGACCCCGGCTCGTACAGTGGGCACATGCAGCGCCTGCCCTACCTCGACTGGGACGCCGTGGCCGACTTCGGTCGCCGCGCCGTCCACCCCGGGCCCGACCTGACCCCCGCCGAGGTGGCGGACGTGGTCGCCAGCCTCCACGCCGCAGCCGGCCGCGCGCCTGGCCACGTCGCGGAGGTCACCGGGCTCTCCCGGCCGGCGGAGGCGACGACGCTCGTGGTCGACCGCGCCACCTGGATCGCGGGCATGGCCGGCTCGGCCCGCACCATGCTGACGCGGCTGGGCGCCCCGCAGACCCCGTCCGGAGCGGTGGCCCGGCTGGGGGGGCAGCTGCTCGGCGCCCAGCTCGGCGGGTTGTTCGCCCTGGTGGGCACCCGCATCCTCGGGCAGTTCGACCCCTTCACCGCCGACCCCGCACCCGGGCGGCTGCTGGTCGTCGCCCCGAACGTCGTGAGCGTCGAGCGGACGCTCGGCGTGCGGTCTGAGGACTTCCGGCTCTGGGTCTGCCTGCACGAGGAGACCCACAGGTTCCAGTTCGGCGAGGCTCCCTGGCTGCCCGAGTTGCTGCTCGACCTGATGCGGGAACTGCTGGACGCCGAGGACGCGGACGACGACGCCCGGCCGGGGCCCGAGCCCGAACCCGGGCCGACCGGGGCGGCTCGACCCCACAGCCTCGTGGACCTCACCCACAACCCTGCCCAGAAGCGGGTGTTCGACACCGTGACCGCGGTGATGTCGCTGCTGGAGGGCCACGCCGACGTGATGATGGACCGGGTCGGCACGGCCGTGGTGCCCACCCTGCCGGCGATCCGCACCGCGTTCGAGGCCCACCGCGACCGTGGTGGCGTCGCGAAACTGCTCTCCCGGTTGCTCGGGCTCGACCTCAAGCGCGCGCAGTACCGGGACGGGGCCGCGTTCTGCCGCGGGGTCCTCGCCGAGGCCGATCTCGGCGTGCTGAACCTCGCCTTCAGCTCCCCCGACGCACTGCCGACCCTGGTCGAGTTGCACGACCCCCACCGCTGGCTGCAACGCGTCGCCCCCTGATGGCGAAGCGGGCCCTCGGCGAGGCCGGCCTCGCCGTCGTGCAGGCCGTCGCCGCGGTGCTGGACGCACCGGCGCTGGTGGCCTGTTCGGGCGGCGCCGACTCCTTCGCCCTGGCCGCGGGCGCCGCGATCGCCGCCCGACGGACGGCGACGCCGCTGCGCGCGATCGTGGTCGACCACGGCCTGCAACCCGGATCGGCCCAGGTCGCGGCGCGCGCCGCGGAGCAGTTGGCGCGTCGGGGAATCGTGACCGACGTGGTCGCGGTGGCCGTCGCGCGGGGTCCGTCCGGCCCGGAGGCGGCCGCCCGGACGGCCCGCTACCGGGCGCTGGCGGACGCGGCCGCCCCCGGGGAGGCGGTGCTGCTGGGCCACACGCTGGACGACCAGGCCGAGTCGGTGCTGCTGGGGCTGGCCCGGGGCTCGGGCACCCGCTCGCTGGCCGGCATGGCCGTGCGCCGGGACCCCTTCGTCCGGCCACTGCTCGGGTTGCGGTCGGCCACCACCCGGCAGGCCTGTCGCGAGTTCGGCCTGGAGTGGTGGGAGGACCCCCACAACGCCGACCCCGCGTTCGCCCGCGTGCGGGCCCGCCGCACCGTCCTGCCGCTGCTGGAGGCCGAACTCGGCCCCGGGATCGCGGAGGCGCTGGCCCGCACCGCGGCGCTGGCCGCGGCCGACGCCGACCTGCTCGACTCCCTGGCCGCAGCGGAGCTCGCCGGCCGCGGGCCGGCGCTGGAGACCGGCTGGCTGGCCGGGCTGCCCGAGGCGCTGCGGCACCGCGTGCTGCGGGACTGGTTGCGGGGTGCCGGAGCCAGGGACCTGACCGCCGGCCACCTGCGGGCGGTCGCCGTGCTGGCCACCGACTGGCACGGCCAGGGGGCGCTGGACCTGCCCGGCGTGAGCGTCCGGCGGGTGGCCGGCGCGCTGGAGTTGTCGGCGTCGCCGGCCGGCACGGGGTAGGGTTGGCGACCGTGGACGCCGCGGACATCGCCCAGGACCTCTCCGAGGTCCTCTACAGCCGGGCTGCGATCGAGCAGCGACTGGCGCAGGTCGCCGCCGAGATCGACGCCGACTACGACGGTCTCAACCCGCTGCTGGTGGGGGTGTTGAACGGCGCCGTGATGGTGATGGCCGACCTCTCCCGCAACCTCAAGATCCACTGCGAGATGGACTGGATGGCGGTCTCGTCCTACGGCTCGGGCACCCAGAGTTCCGGGGTGGTGCGGATCCTCAAGGACCTCAACACCGACCTGGCGGGCCGGCACGTCATCGTGGTCGAGGACATCATCGACACCGGCCTGACGCTGACCTACCTGATGCAGAACCTGGCTTCGCGCAGCCCGGCGAGCCTGAAGATCATGGCGATGTTCCGCAAGCCGGAGGCGATGGCCATCGAGGTGGAGGTCGGCTACGTCGGCTTCGACCTGCCCAACCAGTTCGTGGTGGGCTACGGCCTCGACTACGCGGGCCGGTACCGCAACCTCACCGACGTGGGCATCCTGGCCCCCCACGTCTACAGCTGAGGCGCCGGGCGCGGCGGGTGGCGGTTGCCCGCCTCGGTATCGTTCCAGGTGCTGGCATCGGAGTACGCGAAGGTAGGCAATGAAAACCAATCGGATCATCCGATCGCCGTTCATCTGGATCATCCTGGCGTTCCTTGCCATCGTGTTGATCTTCGACGCGATCGGCAACGCGAACGGCTTCACCGAGCGGCCGACGTCGGAGGTGATGGCGCTCCTCAACTCGGACACGCCCCTGAAGGAGGTCGTGCTCATCGACGGTGAGCAGACGATCCGGGTGGAGACCAAGGACGCGGTGCCGGTGCGGTGGCGTACCAGCTGGGTCGGCGGTCAGGTCGACCAGGTCATCACCCAGCTTGAGCGGCGGCAGGCGGCCGGGACGCTCGACTCGTGGTCGAGCACGAACCCGCAACCGAACCTGTGGACGAGCTTCCTGTTCAACGTGCTGCCCCTGCTGATCCTGGGCGTGCTGTTCTTCATGATGTTCTCCAACATCCAGGGCGGCGGGAACCGGGTGCTCGGCTTCGGCAAGTCCAAGGCCAAGCTCGCCAACAAGGACACGCCCAAGACGACCTTCGCCGACGTCGCCGGGTGTGAGGAGGCGATCGAGGAACTGCAGGAGATCCGCGAGTTCCTCTCCGAGCCGGCCAAGTTCCAGGCGGTCGGGGCGAAGATCCCCAAGGGCGTGCTGCTCTACGGCCCACCCGGCACCGGCAAGACCCTGCTGGCCCGCGCGGTGGCCGGTGAGGCCGGCGTCCCCTTCTTCTCGATCTCCGGCTCCGACTTCGTGGAGATGTTCGTCGGTGTCGGCGCCTCCCGCGTCCGGGACCTGTTCGAGCAGGCCAAGGAGGCCGCCCCGGCCATCGTCTTCATCGACGAGATCGACGCCGTCGGACGCCATCGCGGCGCCGGCATGGGCGGCGGCCACGACGAGCGCGAGCAGACCCTGAACCAGTTGCTCGTCGAGATGGACGGCTTCGACGTCCACGGTGGCGTCGTGCTGATCGCCGCGACCAACCGCCCCGACGTGCTCGACCCGGCGCTGCTGCGCCCCGGCCGGTTCGACCGGCAGATCCCCGTCGAGGCTCCCGACATGAAGGGACGGCTGCAGATCCTGCGCGTCCACGCCGCGAACAAGCCGATGGCTCCCGACGCCGAACTGGAGACCGTCGCCAAGCGGACCCCCGGGTTCACCGGTGCCGACCTGGCCAACGTGCTGAACGAGGCCGCGCTGCTGACGGCCCGGATGAACCTGCGCTTCATCGGCCGGCCGCAGCTGGACGAGGCCATCGACCGGGTCATCGCCGGCCCGCAGAAGCGGACCCGGGTGATGAACGAGCGGGAACTGCTGATCACCGCCTACCACGAGGGCGGCCACGCGCTGGTCGCCGCCGCGATGCCGGCGACCGACCCGGTGCAGAAGGTGACGATCCTGCCGCGCGGCCGGGCGCTGGGCTACACCATGGTGATGCCCGACTCCGACAAGTACTCCCAGACCCGCGGCGAGCTGCTCGACCAGCTCGCCTACATGATGGGCGGCCGGGCGGCCGAGGAACTCGTCTTCCACGACCCCACCACCGGCGCCGGCAACGACATCGAGAAGGCGACGAAGGTCGCCCGGGCCATGGTCACCCAGTACGGCATGACCGAGGCGCTCGGGGCGGTGCGGCTGGGGTCGGGTGAGACCGAGCCGTTCCTCGGCCGCGACTTCGGGCATACCCGCGACTACTCCGAGTCGATCGCCGCCCAGGTGGACGCCGAGGTCGCCCGGCTGATCTCCAATGCCCACCAGGAGGCGTTCGACGTCCTGGAGGCGAACCGGGACGTGCTGGACGAACTCGTCCGGCAGCTGTTCGAGAAGGAGACCCTCGACAAGGAACAGGTCGCCAGGATCTTCGAGCCCCTGCGGCGCTGGCCCAAGCGTCCGGCGTGGACGGGGTCGGAGACCCGGGTGCCCTCGACCATCCCGCCGGTGGACCCGCCGGAGCGTCCGGCCGAGCCCGTCCCGGCGGCGCTGCCGAACCCCGGACAGCCGGGACAGCAGCCGTACCCCGGGCCGTACTACCCCGGGCCGGGTTACCCCGGCGGCTACGGGTACGGGCCGCAGGGGCAGCCGCCGTACGGCCAGCCCCCCTACGGACAGCCTCCCTACGGCCAGGGCCAGGGTTATCTGCCGCAGCCGGGCGGGTACCCGCAGCCCCAGCCGCCCGCCCAGCCGCAGCCCCAACCCCAGCCGCCGGCCGGGGACGGTCGGCCGGGCGATGCGCCCGGCCAGAACCCCCGCCCCGAGGCCTGAGGATGACCGTCGACCACGAGCGGATCGCTGCTGCGGTGCGCGAGATCCTGATCGGTGTCGGGGAGGACCCCGATCGGGAGGGCCTGCGCGACACCCCGGCGCGGGTCGCCCGTGCCTACGCCGAGATGTTCACCGGGCTCGGCCAGGACGCCGCCGAGGTGCTTTCCACCACGTTCGACCTCGGTCACGACGAGATGGTGCTCGTGCGCGACATCGAGGTGTGGAGCACCTGCGAGCACCACCTGCTGCCGTTCTACGGGGTGGCGCACGTCGCCTACATCCCGTCCAAGGAGGGCCGGATCACCGGGCTCTCCAAGCTCGCCCGGCTCGTCGACGTCTTCGCCAAGCGCCCCCAGGTTCAGGAGCGCCTCACCAGCGAGGTCGCCGACGCGCTCGTGCGGTACCTCCACCCCCAGGGGGCGATGGTCGTCGTCGAGTGCGAGCACCTGTGCATGACGATGCGCGGAGTCCGCAAGCCCGGCTCGAAGACCGTCACCAGCGCCGTCCGGGGCGTGATGGCCAGCCCGGCCACCCGCGCCGAGGCGATGAGCCTGATCATCGGCTGAGGCCGCGGGCCCACCCGCTCCCGAGAGCTGGGACGGCGGCGAAGATCGGCCGTCGGGGACGGGCTCGTGTGGATTGCGGAAGTTATCCACAGGCTGGGGGTCGGGGGCTTCCGCGCAAGCCGGTGTCCGGCTCAGGCTGGGGTGGTGCGCACTCCGAGGCTGTGGCCCCTGCCCGACCAGCCCGCCACGCGGGCGATGCTTCGCCACGCAGGGATCAGCGATGCCATGATCCGGACCCAGCTGGCCGCTGGTCGGCTGCTTGTCGTGCGGCACGGGGTCTTCCTCGCGGCTTCGGCCTGGCCGGGGGAGCCCGGCCCCCAACATCTGGTGCGCGCCCGCGCCGAACTGCTCACCAACCCCGCGGCGGTACTCAGCCATCAGTCGGCTGCGACGCAGTGGCGGCTGTCGCACCCAGGTTTCGAGAACTGGTGGGACCAGCCGGTGGCGATCACCCTTTCGGCCGAGGGCCACAGCTCCCGTGGCCGGGGCGCGATCCACCACGTCGGCGACCTGCCCGAAGCCCAGGTTTCCCGGACGCCCGAGGGCTGCCCGGTGACCAGCCCAGCCCGCACCGCCGTCGACCTCGCTGCCAACCTGCCACTCCCGGAGTCGTTGGTGCTGTTCGACGCCGCCGCACGGGTGATCGTCGCCAGCCTGCTCGCCAACCCGCGCCGGAGGGATTACAGCAATCCGGCCATGATCGCCGCGTGCCGCGACATGCTCCGCTCGGCGACCGCTGGTCGCCGGCTGGGGCGGCCCCCATCTCCCTGGTGGAACCGGCTCGGGAATCGGCACCGGAATCCCTGTCCGCGGGCTACTTCCACCTCGCCGGGCTCCCGACCCCGCTGTTCCGGGCCGAGATCCGGACCAGCGGAGGCAGCTACTTCCCGGACGCGTTGTGGCCCGAACACAACCTCGTCGGAGAGTGCGACGGGGCCGTGAAGTACCGCGATCCCGAGGCCTACGTGAGGGAGAAGGACCGGGAACAGGCACTCCGGGACCTGGGCTTGCGGATGGTGCGGTGGGGCGCCCGCGAGATCATGACCCGGCCCTGGGTGGTCGTCGCTCGGGTGGAGCGAGAGCTGCAGGACTGACGGGCCGCCGTTGCGGTGGTTATCGCCGGCGTGTCGCGCCCGCGGGACTGCTGGACCGCCGTTGTGGTGGTTACGGCGCCGTTCCGGGCCTCCACAACCACCACTACGGCGGTCGAGCTGCCCGCCACGAGTTCGAGGGAGCCCAGAACCACCGCAATGGCGGCCGCTAGGCTCTGCCCTGTGACCAGCCTTCCGCATCCCGGCCGCACCCTGGTGATGGGGATCCTCAATGGGACCCCGGACTCGTTCTCCGACGGTGGCCGCTACCTCGCCTCGGAGGCGGCGATCCAGCACGGGTTGCGGCTGCTCGCCGAGGGTGCCGACATCGTCGACGTAGGGGGTGAGTCCACCCGCCCGGGTGCGATCCGGGTGACCGCGGCGGAGGAGGTGGCCCGCGTGCTGCCGGTGGTCAGCGCTCTGGCCGCGGCCGGCGCGTTCGTGTCGGTGGACACCAGTCGCGCCTCGGTGGCGGCGCAGGCGGTGGCACAGGGCGCCTCGATGGTCAACGACGTCTCCGCGGGCCTCGCTGACCCCGAGATGCTCGAGACCGTCGCCCGGCTCGGGGTCGGGTACGTCGCCATGCACTGGCGCGGCCACTCCGATCGCATGGACTCCCTCGCCTGCTACGAGGACGTGGTCGGAGAGGTCGCCGGTGAGCTGGCGGCCCGGCGGGACGCCGCTCTGACCGCCGGGATCCACCCGGCCCGACTCGTGCTCGACCCGGGGCTCGGCTTCTCCAAGACGCCTGCCCACAACTGGGAGCTGCTGGCCGGCCTGGACGAACTCGCGGCGCTCGGCCAGCCGCTGCTGATCGGCGCCTCCCGCAAGCGCTTCCTCGGCGAACTGCTGTCGGAGGCCGGCGTCCCGCGTCCCCCCGGCGAGCGGGACGACGCGACGCTCGCGCTCACCGCGCTGCTCGCCACGCGCGGCGTCTGGGGGGTGCGGACGCACACTGTCGCGGCGCACCGGGACGCGGTCGCCGTGGCCACCCGGCTGGCCCACGCCTGAGCTTCCGGGCTCGGGTAGGGTCAGGATCGGAGGAGGGCCGATGGGTGATCACATCCTGCTGACCGGGATCGGCGTGCACGCCCGGCACGGGGTCTACGACAGCGAGAAGACGACCGACCAGCTGTTCGTCATCGACCTCGACTGCGTGCTGCGTCGGGCCAGTCTCGTCGACGACCTCGACACCACTGTCGACTACTCGACCCTTGCCAGTGACGTGGTGGCCTGCGTCCGCACCGGCTCGGTCGACCTCATCGAGACCCTCGCCGAACGGATCGCCGAGGTCTGCCTGGCGCACCGCGCCGTGGACACGGTGACGGTGACAGTCCACAAGCCGGAGGCGCCGCTGCCGGTCGGTGTCGTTGATGTCGCCGTCCGGCTCACCCGGGGGCCGAAAGCGTGAACCGCCGCGTCACATACTCGCTGGGGTCCAATCTCGGTGACCGGCTGGAGTATTTGCAGGGCGCCACCGGACTGTTGGCGGCCACCCCCGGAGTGGTTCTCGTCGGGGTCTCAGGGGTGTACGAGACCGATCCCGTCGGAGGCGTCCAACAACCCGATTACCTCAACATTGTGGTGCTCGCCGAATCGGACCTGCCGGCAATGGCGCTGCTGGCTCGGGCGCAGGCGATCGAGAACGGATTCGGACGGGTGCGGGCCAGCCGATGGGGCCCCCGCGTGATCGATGTCGACCTGATCGCCGTCGGCGAGGAGATGCGCCACGACGACGTGCTCACCCTGCCGCACCCGCGCGCGCACGAGCGCGCTTTCGTGCTGCTGCCATGGCTCGACGTCGATCCGGGCGCCTTCCTGGTGGGCCACGGACGGGTGGCCGACCTGCTCGCCGCGGTCGACACCACCGGGGTGAGGCCGCGACCCGACCTCGTCCTGGGCCGCTGATGCCCGCCCCGTCCGTCCGTCCACTGGGGTCCCGGGTGGTCGTGCTCGCGGCAGTGGCCGGCGCGGCGTTGACCTGGGGCGGGTTCACGCTGCTCGAGCGGTTCGGCTGGCCGCTGCCCCCGGCACCGCTGCTGGCCGCCGCGGCGATCGGCCTGCTCGCGGCCGTCACGGGAGTGCTCGCCGTGCGCACCCACCGCGCGGTGCAGCGGCGCCGGGTGCCGGTGGAGGCGTCCCGGGCGGTCGCCGCGCTGGCTCTCGCGAGGACGGCGACGCTCGGCGGTGCGGCGCTGGCCGGCGGCTACGCCGCGATCGCCGTCCACTCCCTGGCCCACCTGGCCGCCGACCTGCCCCGGGCCCGACTGATCGGATCGGCGGTCGCGCTGCTGGCCTCGCTCGCGCTGCTGGTGGCCGGGGTCGCGCTCGAACGTGCCTGCCGCATCCCCGATCCGCCCGACGACCCCGACGACGCCACGCCGGGCGAGGAGCCGGGAGCGGAGCGTTCAGGGCGGTAGGATCTGCGCCGTGAGTGCCCCTCGTATGCAGCGCCGAGCCGATCGTTCCGTCTCGTGGCGGTCGACCTGGCTGATCCTGGTCGTGACCGCCGTCGTCGCCGGAGCCCTGCTGGCAGGGGACGTCTGGTACGCGCGTGGGGCCGCCCTGGTGGCCTTCGTCGGCGGTTTGTCCGCGAGCCTGTTGGCGTGGCGTGAGGCCGAGCGCCGCCGCCGCGCCCACGACCTCGCCGCCGCCGCCGACCTGCGGCTGGCCGGCGAGAAACTGCACGACGAGCGGCTCCAGCACATCCGGCTGCTGCAGGTGCTGCAGTCCCGCAACGGCGAACTGCGTTCCCGGCTCACCCTCGCGCGCGCCGAGAACGCCGAACTCTCCCAGTCGCTGGCGACGTTGCGCGGCGACAACGTCGCCCTGCACCTGGAGGTCTCCCGCCTCAACGAGGCGCACAGCGCCGAGATCCTGGCCTTGCCCCGCCGGGTCTCCGGACCGGTGTCGGACCGCGAAGAGGTGCTCTGGGCCGAGGGTGACGCGCCCACCGTGGTCGACCTCAAGGCCGTCATCGCGCCGATCGGCGTGCGCGCAGAGCAGCGTCACGCCTGATCCCCACTCCTTGATCCGGAGCAAGCCGGCCATTGTCCAGCTTGTTCGCGCGCCCCTGGACGGGATGGTTAGCGCCTCCCGATTGCGCTCCAAATCCCCACGCTGGTGCACCGGTTCTTTGCCGGGCCATTTGATTTCGGCCGGATCGGGTATAACCTGACTGCCGCGCAGCAAATCACCCCCACCGCGGCAACCGGATTACGACCGGCTCGATTGGGGGCCGAAGAAGGGGTAGGCACATGGCAACGCGTATGCAGATCGTCCACACCGACGACATTGACGGCTCCGAGGGGGCGAGCACGATTTCGTTCGCCTTCGAGGGCGTTTCGTACGAGATCGATTTGAACGCCTCCAATCGCGAGGCGCTGGCTACCGCGCTCGCCCCGTACATCGGCGTCGGCCGCAAGGTCGGCGGTTCGCGGCGCAGCGGCTCCCGCCGGCGCGGTGCGGCGACGGGCTCGACGGTCTCGGCCACCGAGATCCGGGCCTGGGCGATCGGGCAGGGGATGCAGGTCTCCAGCCGTGGCCGGGTCTCCTCGGAGGTCCGCGAGGCCTACGAGCAGGCGCACCGCTGATCCCGCGCCCCCGGCGCGGGGATTGTGCCGGGGGCGAACACGGGAAACCCGGGGGCGCCGGAGTCGTTGACTAGACTGATGGCGTTCCTCGGGCCCTGCCTGGGGACTCCCGGCAACCGCTGGATGAAGGAGTTCGCAGGCATGTTCGACCGATTCACCGACCGCGCCCGGCGGGTGATCGTGCTCGCCCAGGACGAGGCGCGCATGCTCAACCACAACTACATCGGCACCGAGCACCTGCTGCTGGGCCTCATCCACGAGGGTGAGGGTGTCGCGGCCAAGGCGCTGGAGTCGATGGGCATCTCGCTGGAGGCCGTCCGCGAGCAGGTGGAGGAGATCATCGGGCAGGGCCAGCAGGCTCCGACCGGGCACATTCCCTTCACCCCGCGGGCGAAGAAGGTGCTGGAGTACTCGATGCGTGAGGCGCTTCAGATCAACCACCCCTACATCGGCACCGAGCACATCCTGCTCGGCCTGATCCGCGAGGGCGAGGGAGTCGCCGCGCAGGTGCTGATCAAGCTGGGCGCCGACCTGAACCGCGTCCGCAACACCGTCCTGCAGTTGCTGAGCGGGTACCAGGGCGAGAAGGCGGCCACGGCCGGCGCGCCCGAATCCGGCCCGGCGCAGGCCTCGGCGACGATCCTAGACCAGTTCGGCCGCAACCTCACCCAGGCAGCGCGCGAGAACAAGCTCGACCCGGTGATCGGCCGCGAGAAGGAGATCGAGCGGGTGATGACGGTGCTCTCGCGCCGCACCAAGAACAACCCGGTCCTGATCGGCGAACCCGGCGTGGGCAAGACCGCCGTCGTGGAGGGCCTGAGCCAGGCGATCGTCCGCGGCGATGTTCCCGAGACGCTGCGCGACAAGCAGATCTACACCCTTGACCTGGGGGCCCTGGTGGCCGGGTCGCGGTACCGGGGCGACTTCGAGGAGCGCCTGAAGAAGGTGCTCAAGGAGATCAAGACCCGCGGCGACGTCGTCCTGTTCATCGACGAGATCCACACCCTGGTGGGTGCGGGGGCGGCCGAGGGTGCGATCGACGCCGCCTCGATCCTGAAGCCGATGCTCGCGCGGGGCGAACTGCAGACGATCGGCGCGACGACCCTGGACGAGTACCGCAAGTACATCGAGAAGGACGCGGCGCTCGAGCGCCGGTTCCAGCCGATCCAGGTCGCCGAGCCCTCGATCGCGCTCACCATCGACATCCTGCGCGGGCTGCGCGACCGCTACGAGGCACACCACCGCATCACCATCACCGACAGTGCGCTGACCGCAGCCGCCCAGCTGGCCGACCGCTACATCTCCGACCGTTTCCTGCCCGACAAGGCGATCGACCTGATCGACGAGGCGGGCGCCCGGCTGCGGATCCGCCGGATGACCGCACCGCCGGACCTGCGCGAGTACGACGAGCAGATCGCGGGGGTGCGACTCCGCAAGGAGGCCGCCATCGACGCCCAGGACTTCGAGCTCGCCGCCCGGCTCCGGGACGACGAACGCAAGCTCCTGCTGGGCCGCTCCGAGAAGGAGGAGGCCTGGCGGGTGGGCGACCAGGACGTTCCCGCCGAGGTCGACGAGGAGGCGATCGCCGAGGTGCTCTCGGGCGCCACCGGCATCCCCGTCTTCAAGCTGACCGAGGAGGAATCCGCGCGCCTGCTCCGGATGGAGGAGGAGATCGGCAAGCGCTACATCGGCCAGGCCGACGCGGTGAAGGCGCTGTCGCGTTCGATCCGGCGCACCCGCGCCGGGTTGAAGGACCCCAAGCGTCCCAGCGGGTCGTTCATCTTCGCCGGGCCCTCGGGTGTCGGCAAGACCGAGCTGACCAAGGCGCTGACCGAGTTCCTGTTCGGGGACGAGAACGCGCTGATCTCACTCGACATGAGCGAGTACTCCGAGAAGCACACCGCCTCGCGGATGTTCGGCTCCCCGCCCGGCTATGTCGGCTACGAGGAGGGCGGCCAGCTCACCGAGAAGGTGCGGCG